>Ga0265301_10000441_pt1 | contig 61839 bp, 56 predicted proteins | sample AusTroGonzalo_MG_2_FD_193488 | JGI IMG/M metagenome (GOLD analysis project Ga0265301, IMG submission 193488) | Bovine rumen microbial communities from tropical cattle in Woodstock, Queensland, Australia - Gonzalo_04 | ecosystem: Host-associated > Mammals > Digestive system > Stomach > Rumen ... | reverse complement strand
TGCCTTCCTCCTCTTGTTCAACTGGTTTTACATTATTTTCGTTTGTCTCCATAATCGACTATTTTATATTTTCAACAAGCAAGATGATTGACACCACAGAGGTGAGAGCTGCCAATGAGTTTCTCAACTCGTAACCCCAGTCGATCTTCTCTTTCGGTTTCTCTATACGCTCTTTCTTCTTGGTATCTATACGCATTGTGATGACACCACCCGGTTCCACCTTTGGATAATGACGGAAGATGAAGCGTGATGTACCTTCAGCCTGGTTGTTAGGGAATGTCACAGTGACGCTGTTCTTGTCGGCTGTCTTGATGAAACCTCCGGCATAGTGCTTGATATACCATTTTGCGCTGTGACGGCCATCATACACCAATAGTTTATGGTCAGATGCGAATCCGTCAACCACATATTGGCTCATGTGAGTACCTGTCTCACGAATCATAACTGTATTCTCTTGACGAACGATGGTAATGACATCGCCATCCATTAGGTAAGGGTCGTCTTGAATGCTGTTTCTATGTTTCTTAACTTTACGCAAATCAAGACCGATGTTACCGGTATTACGGCCATTGGTACGGAACAAACGTGCGTATGGATCTGCATCGTCTAGCAAACCACCAGCCTGCTTGATGATTTCCCATAACTGTGTCTTATCGTCTGTGAGCACATAGACGCCAGGATATTTAACACGGCCGTTAACCTCTACATATCTGCCCGTGGTGTAGTTAGGAGTCATACGTACCACGATATGGTCAAATGGCTGCAGTGCTATATCATTGACTATTACGTTATAATCTTCATCAACTGCAAGGGTAATCTGCTGAAGTTCAACCTCGTTGGTCTTTGATATGTTCAGACGGAACACCTCAACACGGTCATAAGCGGCGCCCACTGTGAAACCACCCGCCATCCAAAGCAAGTCGTGAACTGTAAGCGACTCATCGTAAGCTGTTCCGAATGGGTTCTTCACAGCACCGTCAACACGAACCTCACCAACATTGGTATAGGTTGTGTTATCATAAACATTGAGACGGTCACCCGGTTGCAACAGTTTGTCACCGTCTTTCTCAAGGTTTACACGGATATATGACATCTTATCCGGGTTGGTGATATCCTTACGGAAGATGTAAGCTACAGGAAAGTTACTTGGTTTCAATCCGCCTGCGAAGTCGATAGCCTGGCTGATAGTCATGCGGTCGTTGAGGCCGAACTCGCGTGAGAATGGCTTACGCACCTGACCATTTACCTCGATAGTCTCAACATCGCGATATGTCGATTGTTTCAACACTGTCACCTTATCACGTGACTTAAGCATGAAGTCTGGGTTGCCATTCACACCAGGGAATGGAACAGTGATGACTTCAACAGTCTCATCGTCTTTTGTACGTTCCACGAAGAGGTAATCGGTAAGGGCTGTGTAACGTGGTTTTGCGTTGTCAAGCAAAGCTTTGAGTGAGGTATTCTTGCCAAGTTCGAAACGTCCGTCATAGTAAACATCACCTGTAATTGAGACATAATTCTCAACAGGTTCGTTGGCGGTCTTGATGCGGACTATATCACCAGCTTGCAAATAAACCTTAGTATTGCCGGACATCACATCATTGAGTTTATAGTCCATATAAATCACCTGACCGTTTTCAATACGCTCAACCTGTACATATTCAGGATAGACGTTCCATGTCACACCACCCGCATATTCGACGAGGTCTGCAAGAGTCTCTTTCTCGAGCATCTCATAACGCATAGGACGGTTGACAGCACCTTGTATTGTAACAACACATTTAGCCACCGGGACAAAGATTACATCGCCATTCTGAAGGTCGTAATTTATATTGACATTAGGCTTTCTCATATACTGATACAGGTCGAGGGTATGAGTCTTGCCTGAACGTGAAAGCTGAATATTACGCACAGTACCTATTGCTGTAGGACCTCCAGCAGCCACCAATGCATTGAACACATTGTTCAAGGCACTCAATGTGAAACCGCCTTGCACTCCCACCTCGCCATAAATGCTGACAGCAACAGTACGGGCAGTGGTGATTGTAACAACAATCTGGTCTGGTCTGTAGGTATAGCGGCTGCTAAGTCGAGCGCGTATTGCTTCCCTGGCTTGAGCCAGTGTCATACCTTTCAAGAATATCTTAGATGAACCGGTAGGTTGGATGCTACCGTCAGCACCTATACGCTGATGAATCTCTGTCTGTGATGAACCGAAGATTGAGATATGCACCTCATCGCCTTCACCAAGGATATAGGTGTCAGGTGCCAAGGCGCCATCCGTGGTACGGAACACGTCGAGGCTTCTGCCTTTCAGAATAGCATGTCCGTAAATGTCGGTACCTTCAGTAGGCGACACGTTGCTTTCCTCAAGTTCTTGCTTGAGAGCATTTTCGGCGGCAGCCTCACCTGTTGTAGTCTGAGGCACATCATCTGGTGTAGCCACCACTGCGTCACCACCTGTAGCGGCAGCGGCTGGATTAACTGCAGCTGCGTTTTTCTCTGCCACCATCTTATTGAGGATTTCCATCACTCTACCTTGGTAGCTTGCATACTCAGTAGGCGGGATGTTGTCAACATCAATACCTTCTTCATAAAGGCGGGCACGCACTTCTGTCTCTTCAAGACCGCGTTTTTGCAGCTCGGCTCTCGCCATAGCCATCATGTCAGGAGTCTGTGCCAACATAGTTATCGGCAGCACTGCAAAAAACAGAATCATCAAAAAAAGTTTCTTCATAGTAGTATTTTAATTTGTTTGTATTTGCCTATTTAATCAGTTTACAAAAATACAAAAAATTGGAATATAACAAGAACTTTTACAAAAAAATCTCCTGCAAGCAGGATATTTCTTTTTTTGAATGCCCTAATGGGCAAGAAATCAATAAAAATCTAATACGAAAATCTAAGAAAATGATATACCTTAGGATTTTTTTGTATTTTTGCTATGTTAGTGATGATCACCGACGACAGCTAAAGAACTATTTGAATATTACACACAAACCTTATGGTATGCTTATTAATTTCTCCCCAGACCGCATCTATAGCGAATGGTACGAGAGATTCTCATCTGGTGATATTGAACGAATAAAACTGTTTTGAAAGATCTTTTACGAAGAACATTTTTGTCAGATTTTTATAATATTTTTGTCAGATTTCTTTGCGAAGCAAATCTTAATATATTCTTTCCATTGGTTGCCACTTCTCGTCGCTGCGGGCATCTGCGGAGCAACCCTGGAACTGCGAGACGTAGGCTTCCCATTCGGCTTGGCGAGGAAGCGTGGCGAGCCGTGCCATGTCGCGTTTCCAGTCAAAGTCATCGACAGTGTCGCAAATCATAAACAGCTGACGGCCTTTGCGGTAAATCTGCATATCCAGTATTCCGACTTCACGCTGACCTTCAATAATCTCAGGCCAAACATTTTTGTGGACGTCGCAGTATTTCTGGATTAGTTCCTCGTTATCAACTAAAGTTAATGTTTGACAGTATCTTTTCATCTTTTTAACATTAATTGCCGTATAATTATTCATTAATTTTTTTGGCAAAGCCAATTTAATTAATGGTAAATTAACGGGTAATTCGTGATAATTATACGTTTATTTTTCTAGAGCGGGAGCCATATATGGCGACCACGATAAAGCATATCAACGGTAATATGTAGCTTACGTTGACTGCGGGATGTCCGCAGATTGTGCCGCAGTCGATAATCATGCCTTGCAGCGGGGGCATCAATGCACCTCCTACGATGGCCATCACGAGGAAAGCAGCGCCAAGCGAGGCATCGTCAAGACTGACTTTTTCCAAAGCGGTACCGTAAATTGTCGGGAACATCAGGCTCATGAAGAAACTGATGCCAATCAGGCAATAAAGACCGGCTTTGCCAACAATAAGTATCGCGCCAAGCGAACAGAAGGCTGCAAGGATACCGAAAACTGTTAACAAACGGCGACCGTCGACGTATTTCATCAGCCAAGTGCTGAGGAAACGCCCACAAAGGAAGAGGCACATCGCAATAATGTTGTAGTTCTGCGCTGTAGCCTTATCAATGCCAAGATTATCAGCGTATTGGATAATAAATGTCCACACCATAATCTGCGCCGCTACGTAAAACACTTGAGCGAACACGCCTTCACGATAAACTTTATTCTTCCATAAACGTTCTACCGTAGTTTTAATTGAACACGGATTGTACGGATTTAACGGATTTTTTTCTCCCTTTTTATCCGTAAGATCCGTGTAATCCGTGTTTAAAATATTATTTTTTGTGGTTGGAACTTTTACTACGGCGATGATTATCATCATGATTATTACTACAATTCCGAGTGCCACATACGGGTCGCGAATGACAGCAAGGTCGTGCAAGCGGATATCAGCTTTTTCCGCTTCGCTGAGCATCGGAAAGATGATATTACCGACTGCATCGCGCTTGTCACTCAACAGGTTGGGGAGTACAACCATCGAAGCCACTGCCATCCCCGCCAAAGAACCCATAGGGTTAAAAGCCTGCGCAAGGTTGAGGCGGCGAGTGGCGTTTTCCTTATCGCCCAACGACAGAATAAACGGGTTTGCCGTAGTCTCTAAAAATGCCAGTCCAAAAGTCAGAATATATAAGCTGAAACAGAAAAAAGTGAAGCTTTGCCGTGATGCTGCCGGGATAAACAGCAACGCTCCTATTGCATAGAGTGCCAAGCCAAGAAGTATTCCACTCTTGTAGCTGTATTTTCTGATGAAAAGTGCAGCTGGGATCGCCATTGTGGCATAGCCGCCATAGAATGCAAACTGAATCAGCGAGGCTTTCGCCGCCGACAGCTCCATCAGGGTCTGAAACGCTGCCACCATCGGATTGGTGATGTCGTTAGCGAAGCCCCACAATGCGAAAAGCGCAGTTATCGCTACAAAAGGAATAAGATATTTTTTCTCAACTAACTTCATTTTTTATTTTTTTAACACGGATTGCACGGATTTAACGGATCTGTTCTATCGAAAAAATTATCCGTTAGATCCGTGTGATCCGTGTTTTTTAATATTACATCTCACTTCTGCGTATAGTCAACTTTATTGCTTCGGCGTGTTCTTTCGCGAATATTTCTGCGTCTGAGACGACGCAGGCGAGATAGCCTCCACCGCCGGCGCCGGGCATCTTGTAGGCAAGAACCTTATCTTTATATTTGTCGATATAGCTTTGAACACAGCCTTGTATCATCGCAGGAAACATCGCTGTCTGGGCGTTGAAGCTGTCGCGGTAAGCTTCCGCAAATGCCTGTAAATCCTTCTTCATGATGGCATCCCAGCAACGGTCGGCAGCAACGGCGAGGGATTTCACCTTCGGCTCGGTGATATCTTTGCCTTCCACCACCGAACATCCCGGCTGACGGGGCTCCATCGGAATCATAACAAGGTGATTTTCAAGCCATTGCAAGATGTCTTCATCATTGCAAGTCTCAATCTTCTCAGGCCAGAAATGGTTGTCGTAATAATGCCGGCACAGTCCCGGCACGCAAATACCTATCGCGTCCTGTGCCCCGCTGACGATGCCGTCCTCACGCTCAGGATGGTTCTCGAAGCAGAACACCAGTCGCGCCAGCATCTCAGGATCCATATCAGGCAACTTCAGAGGCCATATCCTCTTAATCATATTTCTGGTTGAGGTCGATAGTCCGCATCTTTCACGCACCTCAAACGTTGGCACCAGACTAATCGTAATGGCCCAGCCAGGAGCATAACACGAAACGTATGGCTGGTCAATCCATGTTCCCGCCAAATCCAATCGAGTGGGGATCGTACATATCTGTTCCTTGAGAGACGTGCTGGAATGTGCTTCCAGACCCTCATGCGGGTCGCGTTTCAACACGATGTATTCCATGCCACGCTCCTCGCAGAAACGGCGTTTCTCTTCGGAAGCACCATCCTCGTTTACAACTAAAATATCCGGCTTCAAGAAATCCACTGTAGGGATAAAGTCCATTATACCACTGCCGGCATTTATATATGCATCCTTCACATATCGTATCGCTTTAACCATAAAAAGACGTTCTTTTTCATTGTAGAGCGTCTTATGATTTTTATAATGAAGGATAGTCTCATCGGAACCTATACCAACATACAAATCACCATACTGCGCCGCTTGCCGGAAAAACTCCACATGCCCGCTATGCAGCAAATCATAACACCCCGAAACAAAGACTTTTTTCATTTACTACAATTTTTTCTTTTTTTGAACACGGATTGTACGGATTTAACGGATTTTTTCTTCCTTTTTATCCGTAAGATCCGTGTAATCCGTGGTCAATTCATATAACTATTCTTTGTTTTTCTAATGAAAGAGTATTGCCGAAATTGTATATCAATCCCAATTTATAACCAGTGGCATGAAGATAATTATACACTTGACTTATATGAGCATCAACAAGATCACTTACCGCTTTAAGTTCAACAATTATCTTACCATAGCATACAAAATCAGCTTTATATGTTTGTTTTAACTCTATACCATCATATATTATCTTCAACTCCTTTTCACGTTCATACGGAATGTTTCGTCGTTTAAATTCAATTTCAAGAGCTTCTTGATAGACTGATTCCAAAAAACCTGGTCCAAGTTTATTATAAACATGGAATGCCGCACCGTTGATCTTATAACTCTCTTCACTGTAAATTAGCATATCCGTAAGATCCGTTAAATCCGTGTTCTATAAATTTATTCTTCCATTTGATCGCGGAGGTGCATTTTCCGGACTTTCTTCATGTCATGTGTTACCATGATTTTGACGAGGTCCTCAAATGAGGTCTTGCTTGGGTTCCAGCCGAGCTGGGTCTTGGCTTTTGTCGGGTCACCGAGGAGCTGGTCGACTTCAGCCGGGCGGAAGTATTTCGGGTCGACTTCGACGAGGGTCTTGCCCTCTAAGTTGTTTACAGTTGACCGTTTACCGTTTACCATTTCTCTGTTATCCTTAATACAGATTCCTTTTTCCTTTACTCCATCACCTTCCCATTTCAGCTCGATGCCAACTTCTTTGAATGCCAGTGTGCAGAAGTCGCGCACGGTGTGGTACTTACCGGTGGCTATGACGAAGTCGTCCGGTTCAGGCTGCTGGAGGATGAGCCACATGCACTCGACGTAGTCTTTGGCATATCCCCAGTCGCGGAGTGCGTTAAGGTTTCCCAGATAGAGCTTGTCTTGGAACCCTTGTGCTATTCTTGCCACTGCCAGGGTGATTTTTCGTGTCACGAAGTTCTCGCCGCGGCGTTCCGACTCGTGGTTGAACAGTATGCCGTTGCAGCAGTACATGCCGTAGCTCTCGCGGTAGTTTTTCATTATCCAGAAGCCGTATTGTTTGGCGACGCCGTATGGCGAGCGCGGATAGAACGGTGTTGTCTCCTTCTGAGGCACCTCCTGCACCTTGCCGTAGAGCTCCGATGTCGAAGCCTGATAAATGCGGCATTTGTCGGTAAGACCCGCTATCCTCACGGCTTCCAGCAGTCGCAGGGTGCCCATGGCATCCACGTCGGCGGTGAACTCAGGCACGTCGAAGCTCACTTTCACATGGCTCTGAGCCGCGAGGTTATAAATCTCGTCGGGTCTTATCTCAGAGATGATGCGTATCAGTGACGAGCTGTCGGTCATGTCGCCCCAATGCAGGTTTACCAGACGTTTCTGGTGCATGTCGCGCACCCATTCGTCGAGGTACAGATGTTCGATGCGGCCGGTGTTGAAGCTCGAGCTGCGGCGCAGCACTCCGTGCACCTCATAGCCTTTTTCGATAAGGAACTCCGCCAGGAACGAGCCGTCCTGACCGGTGATTCCGGTGATTAATGCTTTTCTTGCCATAGCTTAATTCAAGTATATTTTGCAAAGATACAAATAATATTTTATATCTTCCGAAGATTTTTTTGAACACGAATTTACACGAATCTAACGGATTTTAATAAAAAAGCTGGATTTCTTTCGAAATTCGGCCTATGCTATTAAGCTATTAAACTACCAAACTATTAAACTATCATTCCTTTTATTGTCTCTGCTATATATTTCACTTCCTCATCACTCACCCATGGTCCGCTCGGCAGACAAATACCTGTTCTGTAGAGCTTTTCGCTGACGCCGTTTGTGTAAGAAGGAGCGTCTTTGTAAACCGGCTGAAGGTGCATCGGTTTCCAGAGTGGACGCGCTTCTATCCCCACTTTATCAAGTTGCAGGCAGAATGCTTCTGTATCGATTTCTTTTTTGAAAAGGATTGTCGTGAGCCAAAAATTGCTGTCGAAATCGGCGTTGGGGTTGTCATGAACTAAAATATCCGTTAAATCCGTGCAATCCGTGGTCGATAAAAGATTCAAATAAAGATTGTGAACGTGTTTATGATGATTAATATGCTTCCCCAAAACGGTCATTTGACCTCGGCCTATTCCTGCTGAGATATTGCTCATGCGGTAGTTGAAGCCGATGGCTTTGTGCTCATAATGAAGGTATGGCTCCTTCGCTTGTGTTGCAAGGAAGATAGCACGTTTTTTGGTGGCTTCGTCGTGACAAATGATTGCTCCGCCGCCAGAAGTGGTGATTATCTTGTTGCCGTTAAACGAAAGCGTCGCGATATCGCCAAAAGTGCCACAAGGTTTGCCTTTATACGTTGAGCCGAGAGCGTTGGCAGCGTCCTCGATAATTGGTATATCGTATTTATGGGATATTGTCTCTAATTCTTCCCATTTTGCCGGCATACCGTAGAGGTCAACCACAATTATCGCTTTCGGTTTGCGACCAGTTTTAGCTATGCGGTCTTTGATAGCTTCTTCAAGAAGTTCGGGCGAAATGTTCCACGTTTCTTCCTCACTATCAATAAATATTGGAGTCGCTCCGCAATACACCACAGGGTTTGAGCTTGCGCAGAATGAAAACGACTGGCAAAGTACCTCATCACCTTGCTTCACGCCTAACAACAGCAATGCAATGTGTATTGCAGCAGTGCAAGAGCTCAATGCCACTACCCTTTTGTTAGCGTTATCGTTAACGTTATCGTTGAAAAAACTTTCCAGTTTTTTCTCAAACTCATCAACATTCGGTCCAAGCGGTGCCACCCAGTTGGAGTCGAATGCCTCTTGGATGTATTTTTGCTCAGCGCCCGAGTCGGACATCTTAGCTAGGCAGAGGTGTATGCGGTAGTTAACTTTCATTTTCAATGAATATGTCGTATTTTAGCGAGCAAATATACCAATTTTTTATAAAACAGTTTTCATGAGCCCACAAAAAAGTTTTGAATCGGCTGTGTACGCCGTCAATATCACACAAAAAAGGCCAGACTTCTTAGTAGAATTCTGGCCAATAGAGTTATGACATCTATGAATATGATGTAAAATTATCTTTTATGTGTGTTTTATCCCTCTACTATATTTTCCAGCTCTATTATTCTCTGTTAAAATATTTTCGACTTTGAAAATTGTTTTTTTTAGGTTGGCTGGAGCAACAATAGCACCATTGGCGTCTTTTTGAAGATATCCCAATTCTATTAATTTTTTTATATCTTTATATGTTATGATTTGTTCGTCGATTTCATCATAATTGATATCATTAACAGTAGATAACAATTGCTCAATCTTTTTGTATTCCTCATTAAGACGCTCCGGCTCCATTTTGTAATAGTAGCTCGCTTTAACAATATTTACCTCTTGGTTTTTAATATAATCATTTTTTATAAAACCAGGAATACTTTGGTCGTTAACAACACCTTTATAGGCTCTTTCATCCTTTTTACTCTCTCTACGCTCAAGCCTGTTAAGAAGCGAGGTCAATATTATCATAATTATAACTACCCAAATAATTAGAAAAATAACCGAACGAGCCAAATTGATCCATATTCCCCCTTTAAACAGTTTCTCACTAAAAGACAAATGTTCTGAATCAGTAGAAGCCGTTGTTACTATAATTTCCTTTTGTCCAATAATCTTTCCTACTGGAATTAGTGTCGGAGAAACACCATCAACATGAATAGCAGCAATTGAAATACTGTACCAATCATTCCGATCTAGTGATATCCGTGGTATATTAACAAAATGATTTGAAAATGGTAGCTGTAACTCTTTATACCTATCAGATATATGTTGAGTACTTGCATCCACAAGATTTATATCTTGAATAATAATGCCGTCATTTATTGCGATTCCGAACGCACCTTCGTCATAATCCACCGCCCTTAAATGCTGATTTCCAACATTTTGGACTTTGATTACATAATAAGCTATATTCTGATTCTCTTTTAATACATCAATAGTATCCAACAAAAGCGTGATTTTAGATAAATCATCAGTTTTGTTAAACAACTCTATTTGAGATACTATCTCGTATTGCAGTCTTGGATTTTTGACATGATACGTTTGGAAGATACCCCAACCAATACTAAACATGGTAAGTATTGCCATAATATATTTAGCAAGAGTTGTATCAATTAGTGATTTCGTGCTTCCCATATAATTCTATATTACGATATTATACACTATGAATTTAAGAATTCATAAATTTCATCCTTGTGCATTGATGCTTCTTTAAAACCACCAATAAACAGCATCAAGCATCCGTTTTTGGAAACCATCGGACCTGTACGATCAAAACTCTTAAACGAGAGAACCGCATTTTTAAACTCCGATTCACCTGTCATCCTGCATAAGAATGTTCCCAATGCTCTGCTAAAACCATGTGCTTTTTGCACCATATAATCACGAACACATATGCTCTTTCTCTCTATATCAGATAACTCGTCAATCCTATCATCATCGACCATTGGTTCCCAATAATCTATCAAAACAATTCTTTTATTGGCACCATGAATCAACTCCATCCGTTCGAGCAGTTGGTTTATATAGAGATCACCAAACGAATAACCCACAATAAGCAAACTGTTGCTTTTCACCACACAATTATACAGATGACCATGATAAAAAGCAAATGGCAGTATGTTGAGCTTGTCGGTTTTCATCAAGCCTGTTATAATTGGAGTGTTGACGAACTGTTCACCGGCTTGATTTGATGGCAAACTCCCGCTTGAACCGATAAACATATCCCTTACCTTGTCGTATGACGGATATTTGTATAAATCGTGAAAACCGTATTTGATAAACTCTTTTTGATAAACCTCATCTTTATAACGGTCTTTAAAGAATTCTATGCAGCCATGCAGATGACTCATCGTTGAACACTTTCGCCTATTCTCCCATAATTTTTGTGGCACAAAATGCTGAAACTCCGGTTGCCCTTCGATGTCATCAAAACCATCTTCGCAATCTGTTAATGTGTGTTCGATTGTTGTATCATAATTCAAATTAAACACATCCCAAGCCCCATCATAATCTTTCCAAAAATCGCGATACCATTGGTTGTCTGTTTTGCCAGCCAAGTAAGGAGCGTTATAACCGTTGACTATATCCATGATTGTCAGCAATACCGCATCAAGAGCTTGTTTTATGTTACTGACATCAAACAGCCATTTCGGTGAGGTAAAAGGGGCAAACACAGGAAACATGCTCGTAACCTTAGGAAGCATTGTCGGATGCTGCCATACCCAACCATACGCGACAAACATTTCAAGTACATGGAATATTAGCTCAAAGTTAGGTTTACATGGATATTCCTTTTCTAAAATTTCATATATTTCTTTAATTTCAACTATATCTTGATTGGTCAATACATTTTTCTTTTTAATACCATGAATAGCATTCGTGATATTCTCCGTGCTCGGCCATATTACATCAGATGGTAACTCCAAGTCAAGCACAGCGCCAGCTCCAATGATTGTAGTGATTCGGTTCATGGAATAATTTGTATATCTTAGTTGTTGGTCATGTTTAATTACTTATTATTTTATCAATAAACGATTCAAATCTGATCAAATCCGCTCTTACTATAGTTGAATACATTAGATAATGTGGTATGATAGTATCATTATTTATGCCAGCTTCTTTTGTAAACTCATTTGAATTAAGCTCTTTGTAAGGGGATAAAAAAACACTTATTGTTATTCAAGTTCCACAGTCACACATTTTAGATTTCTTATAATCATCAACGCCTCTGAATAACCGATGGGAGATATCTTGTATCGATTCCTATGATTAACATACTTCACCTCATAATACACATAATAGGACTGATTAAAATATCGACTCACATTATTTTTACTTCTTTCTATAACTTTAAAATATTTGTTAATAAGATATGATATTTCCGTTGTAGTAAATGTCCTAGATTCATCTTTTTGATATTCTAGAGCTAATGTTATTAAAATAGCTCTTTCCAGAGATATTCTAATCTGATGTAATTCTAGCTTATTAAACTTGAGTGGCTCTCGTTTCGCATTACATAAACACTTATCATAAAAACTATTAAAGAAATGTTTTAGACCATCTATATTATTGTCAACAATTAAGACCCCATTTAAATGAACAATCTCACCAACACCCATTCTTTCCTGTACAATATCAATTTCTTTAAATCGATCTTCAGTATATTTTTCAACATCACGGTGTCTTAATTCCCATCGTTTGTATCTTTCATTAAAACATGAATCAATAAAAACCAAACGCAATCTCTCTGATTGGCATTTCATAACGAAAGAATCAACCTCTTCTTTGGTTCTGAATCCTGTTATAACAAACCTATCATATATCTTATGCTCTTGCATATATTCAACAACTTTGTTCACCACAAAAAGGGAATCAACACTTAATACTTCTTCAGCAAATAAATGTTTATCAACATTTGGTTTGGTTCCATGAGTATCCCAGAGTTTGTTAGTCATAAAATCGCTAGCTTCGATATGATAATATCCATAGTTATCAGCTAGATATTTCCCTATTGTAGATTTACCTGCACACGTTCTGCCACACACAACAAAACCATCATAAAACTGTATGTTTAACTGTTTACCCGAAACATGTTTATTATTAATCGCCCCATTTTTTTCCAAAAAATGCAACATCTGTTCGAAAGCTCCTTTTCTAAAATCACCAGAATCTGCATCATTTATGTTGAGCATACTAACAGGTTTAGTATATCCATCCGGGACAAACCATTTATTAAATGTTTTATTGTCTAACCAAGGATATAGCATTTGCGTTTCAAACTCGTATTCTTTCTCACTTACAGAACCATATACAGTACTATTAAAAATTGTATAATCCTTTTGAATTCCTGATTTCTTTTTTAGCTCTTCAGTTAAGAATAGCACGAGATGCGATGTTACACTACATCGGCGATTGTTACCTCTTTTTTTTAGATCATAATCTAATTTTTCAAAATTGATATCCTGCATCCAATATTTCACATTCACACCAGGAAACTCATGATTTTCATCGCTCAAAGCATCAATTTTCACAGAGGTGTCCTCAATAAAGAACAATCTATCCTCATAACCTGACACATTCTTTTTCCACCTAGACACCGCATCTTCTATACTCTCAGTTAGCAATATATTCCTATCATCTACTCGTGGTTCATCATAACCTACACCATAAAACAATTTTTTATAATATAGTATATTAACACCATAATTCCTACATAAATACCTAGCATGTGCCAGTTTCACCTGATTGGAAGTAACAAAAGTAATATCAGTCATTTCCCACTATTCTACTTGAGTTATTAAAGGCTGTTTTAAAACACACTCTTTGTGACAATTCATTATTCACTTTTTCAACAATACTATCGATATCATTACCAAAAAAATATAGCAACGGACCAAAACTTGACATACCAACACATTGTGCACCAGCACGCCGAATAATTGTTTCTATATTAACTAACTCATCGCCATAAACACTACGCTCTAGCATTTTCCATCTTGTCTGTTGGATAGCATCTATAGATTTACAAAAAACATGAAAATCATTTTCCATTAGAGATGATGTGACACCATAAACCGACTCATAAAGAATTTTTTCCACCGATTCTTGTTCAATGGGACACTTAGTTTTAAAGAAATCTTTCTCTTCATCTTCAGATTTATGTTTTATAGGAAAAATACATATACCTAACTCCCATTGTGGAAGTTTTAATTGCTTAAACAACAATGGCATCCGCACAGGTTGTCCAACAAAAGATGATGAAGGAGCCAATGTGTGCTGTTCTATATTAGCTATACCCGTATCAAAAACAAAGCCTCCACTAAAATATGTATTGATTCCAATACCAGAAGTGCCTCCTCTACTAGCTAAAACAATTATCTCATTGTTTGAATATTTCCTATTGTTAATTATTAAAAGAGCCTCTATGCAAGAAAGGTAGACCATTGTGTTGGAGCCAAAGCCAACATGAGATTGAATCATCCCTGTTTGAATGAAGCAACACATACCATTGTTCAGTTTTTCTCTTTTTCTGATATCGTTAAGATGAGTCTGCAACTTCTTCAACTCAACATCAGTAAAACCCTCCTTCCTATTATCAATAACATCAATAGAATCAGAAGGCCTAAAAACAATATCAAGAGTTGGTGTCGCTATAGAAAAGCCGATTCCTCCATTTAATCTATAACCATTGTAATTCATCCCAATAAGGGATATGTGTATCCTAGGGAACACTTTGATCTTTAGCATATTAGCAACCTTTAGCATTATTCCATTCTTTCTCAAAATAATCCAAATAGTTCAATGCTATAGGACTAGATGTCATTACATGCAAAGCTGGAGTATTTCTACTTTCAAGGTCAGGAAAAACAGGACCGACAATACATGTATCATCAATTCTAAATATACTATGTGCAGCAGTATGATTAAAATAACGGATTTCTAAATTTGTATATTTTTTTATTAATTCATTATATTTATCTTTAACTTTTCTGGAATCAACTTTTTTAAAATCAGGTATATAATCATCTGTCGGCAATAATACACGAACATGAACACCTCTTTCCATCGCCTGCAATAAAACAGTTGCATTATCTGGAGCGCCTAAACTTGTATCAGCAAAATCACTAAAAAATCTTACCGAAGTAACCCCCATAACATCAAGATTTCTAGCTGCATTCCTTATAAAATCTTCATATTGCCCCCTTAATGCTCGATTGTACATTACTTCTATTAATTTGAGTTTTTTCAATTTTTCTGTCTGCTTATAATCTTGCCACGCAATAATAAATTGAACAATTGCCACAATCATACCTGCCGCAAGACTACCAAATAAGCTTTCCAACCTTCCTTTAGATTCACCTAAAGACAAATATGCAATGAATGCGCCAATCGTTAAGATAACCAGTATAATCAATACGATTATACTCGCAGATATTCTATAATCCTTTCTAAATATATTCATAATCAATAACCTATTAGTAAATATTCTCGATTTAATTCAGCATCACCATTTTGCTTATTTAAAGCATACTTATATTTTCTGTCAAAAACATCAAGCGATCCTTTGTATTTTAGCATTATGGTTGACAATTCATCTATTGTTGGAGTTCCGCCATATCTATACGATAATACGACAATACTGTTTTTGAACTTTTTTATAAGCCTTTCAAAAACACTTATTGCTGCTGATGACTTAAAATAATTTGTCGCATAAACACTTTTTATTCTTTTATTAATTGACTCTTGGTCTATATAGTCACCCCATTTTTTATAATTTGCTATGCCTTCCAAAAAATGATAACATTTCAAATAATCAGCGCTCTCATTACTTTCCCCTTTTTTCTTCATGTATGGTGGATCAAGATACACAAGATCATAATTCCCTGTGATTGTAAAAACGTCCTGACATGTCGCTTGACACATCTCTTGTGAGTAAAATATAGAATTGTTAATTTCTTTTACAAAATTAATAAAATGATGGGGGAATGGCTTATCCCAAGTAACTTTATTGCCAAAGCCTCTATTAACATCATTTAATCTAATATCAAGATTCTTGCGATGGAATAGATTATATGGTCTCTTGACCAAACATGACTGAAATAGAGCGTTGTATGCTATCGCTTTTTTATATTTAAGCTGGTTGTCTTCGTAAAAATCGTTTAACGTTTCTATATTACTAATAATCCTATCAAGCCATAGATTTTCTTCATCTAAATAGTATATTCCATGAAAGTTATCATAAATAAAATCATTTGTCACATTGTTTTCTGTTAATATGAATTCAACATCTTTATCTGATAGCAATACATGATTATTTTCTATGATTGATTCTCCTATTATTTGGTTAAACTTAAACAAATCATTATAAGTAACACTTTTACCCATCCACTTAAACAGGTAGCTTAACATACCACTACCACCAAATGCATCCAAGACCGTATGAAACTCATACCTATCAATGCAATCATACAACCACGGAAGTATCTTACGTTTACTCCCTTGATATCTTGTTGTAGGTATTGTCTTTAATAAACTGTCTCTATATAATATATTATCTGTATTCGTTGTCATCTTTTTTATTAATACTCTCACTCAATTTATCAATTATAACACCGACAAGTGCCAAACAAAACAGCAGTTCTATTACAGCGATTGCTCTAGTACAACTGTTATTTGGGGCGATGTCTCCAAAACTTACAGAAACGCTTACGCATAAGCTATAGTACAAAAAATCCCAAAAGCTAACAGAATTAATCCTATTGTTATGAAACACAGCAATTTTATTCCTAATAATTGTAACAATATTTTTTCGTAATATTTCATGTTCCTGATAATCCGTCAATAATCTAATGTAATCATTATTTTTTCGTTCTATTTGCTCTGATAATTTTTCCGAAATAAAAGAACCATAATGATTTATTATATATGACTGTATCTCTGCATTTTTCTTTGCATATTCATACTTCAGCTGTGCTAATTCTAAAAATTTGCCCTCAAGAATCATATCTGTGCTGTCAGAATCACTTATTTGTTTCTCCAAATTATTTATACTCTGTTTACATTCTAATAAATAAATATCTCTAATGAGTTTAATGGAATCATTTCTCTTTGCTGATGCAATGTTGATTAGTGAATCTAGTTGCGATTCATATATTTTAAGCTTTTTGCCATCAAGTTCCAACGCATGATTTATTGAATCTAATTTATCTAAATTAGGTTTTAAAATAACGCCAAATTGGTCTATAGTAAAAGGCATAGTATCTTTGGCATCTTCATGAAACTTTACCAGATTGATATCCGGGTCTAAAAACTCATATCTGTCAACATATTTATTCAATTGGTCAGATATCAAAAATGACGTTGTGCTGCGCCTAAACATCATCCAATTAACAACAGCAAAAACGATTACTATTATAATGTAATAAACAATGATATGAATAAGGAATCTCTTCCTTTTAATACAACATTTTTTCGACAACATACATGTATATATTACGTATAATTCTATAACATACAATATAATCTTACACTTCTTATCCTATCAGATACGGGCTCTAGAGGTTCATCATTCATGTTGTAATTATGATTTATGTTGTAATAAAATAATGCCATATAATACTATTAATTGTCTTATTTCAGCGAGCATCTTATCTATAATTTCTTAATAATATGTTTCCTTACATATCTTTCACATATGTGCAAAAATGACGTTGTTGGTTATGCATATATTTTAAAAAAACAACCTATCCAATAATTTCTTTAAAAGTTTTTTGTCTGATTTTTAAGTAACTTGTACCTTCATTCTCTATTAACCATTGTTGCACCTCATGAACAAATTGGAACTCCATTTCTTGAACAATCTGATTGTATGTTTTATCACCTTGCTTGCAATTTATAAAACTATCCATATAATATAAATAGTCTGTGTGATACATCGGTATTGGCTGATCTGACTTTATGATTGACGCTGCTACAACTGGATCATAATATATCATTCCATCAGATTGTCCGTCAATAGGTATAGCTTGCAATTGTGCGATTGGGATAGGATCTTCAAATTCCTGCAATTTACAATAGCCCTCCTCTATCTTACCCTGGAATGTAAATACATTTGTCATTTCTTTCAAACGTAGTTCCTGCGCTTTAATACTATCATCTTTAAATCTTACAAAATTGCCTCTTTGAATTGCATCCGTAATATCAGCTGCATGTTTTTTATATTCTGAAACTGTTGCAATAATATCATCCAATTGTATCACATAGACCTCTTTTGATCTTACTTCAAGAGGATTAGCTTTAATGGTTCGCTGCAATTCTTTGCATTTTTCAACTGTTTTATCACATTTTGACAACAACGGCTTATCTTTCCATTCTTCAACCAAAGCATCAATGTCCTTGTCGTATTGATGATATCGATTCAGATATTCTGTTTCAGATTCAAAACCATACTCCGATTCGTCATCTTCATCTCGTACAGTTGTCAATAAAAACTCTTTATATCCATTCTCCTTAAAGATTGGCCAAAAAGCACGTAGTTCTTTAATTCCTTTCGCCGTATCGTTGCCTTTTGAATACAACAACTGTTCAAACACTTCCTTATCTGGAAAAACATCATCAAAACGGAAGAAAACATAAAATGAGGCTTTCGCGTTTTTTCCTCGACTCACATTTAAAATCTTGTTGCTATATTTATGGAAATGAGAAGTAACAGACGCCCTTAACATATCAGCTACCTCATTATAAATATGATTCTCGGCATTTAAAACTATCGACATTAACAATGCTTGATCAACACTCCACGTCTGTTCATCAACTTTATCCAAATACGCTTTAAATAACGTCAGTGTAATATCCAGTGTTTCCAACTCTGTAAAATAAGAACCATCCATAGATGCGCCTTCATGATAAGAGTTGATGGCGTGATGGGTATAATTAGACACAGCTCTTGGACTTTTTTCCAATAGTTCTAGCAATGCCTTTTTTATCCAATCAATATATTCCGACTTGTCTTTTAAACCAATAATCATTACTATTTTTTCAACATCATCTTTTCTTAAAAATGAAAATGCTGCTGGTAAATAATTCAATGTCGTGTTTTTGATAATCAAAGCACTTACAATAATATGGAAATAGCGCTTGACGCCAACCGCTTCATCGAAATCGGTAACGTCTTTTGTTACCAAGGCCGTTTCAACATCTTTTGGATATAAATCACTCAGTCTTTCCAACTCATCAAAAGATTTTGGCAAATCCATACGCAACAGCTCAACAGCTTCTTTTGCAGTTAAGTGAGCATATTCATAATTATAGAAATAGTACTCAAAAGAAGAAATACTATATATACGTTTTCCCCTGTTAGGATACCAAACTCTATAGCTAGCTTCGTCAGGAAACAACACGCGAATTAAATCTATAGATTCAGGTATGGTCACATCGCTTGATGTCTGTACAGGTTGAGTTTTTGCAATAAGTTCATCATTTAGATACCACAAATTCTCGCTTACTGCGCCATTTGAGGTTGCTAACGATGTTAAATGTATATATCTCTTATGATGAATGTTATTATACTCCTCGGGACAGACAAACCTAATCAATTCAAGCAGAAAGAAATCTCTAAACGACACCTCTTCTTCTATCGGCTTGTATGAATATATCAATTGGTTTACAAATCGCTTGACATCCCTTACTGTTTTCAATCTCTGTGAAATACTATTTGCATGACTAGCTATGGTAATGGTAATATTTTCTTCTGAAACATTAATAATACCCTTCTCTCTTTCTTCTTTAAGCATTTGCTCCAAAAGAGATCTCAGTCTATGTGGTGCATGTATGGGAACTGGTATTTCTGCATTGAAATATTTGTCAGTATAGTTAATGGAATTATCACCAGAAAGATAATGTCTTATTGCATTATTTACATATTCCTTGTCAAAAGCCGTTATGAAGAACATATTCTTAAAGGCACCATTTTTGGCCAACAGTTTCATCACTTCAATAAGTTCTTCTCCTGTAAGACGATCAAGGTCATCTATAAAAACCAAAATTTTCTTTCCATTATTCTTAATCACATCCTCTATACACTCTCGCAATTGATTGGCATCTTCTTCCTTATGAGCCGTAATTTGTTTCAGCATTCTAGCCCCAATACCAAGTTTTTCATCAATGATATTTATGGCTTCTGCATATTTGACAATAATATGATCAAATCCAGGTATTTGAGGTGCTAGTGTTTGTTTTAATAATATTAAAAAATCAGATTGAATATGTTTAGCATCTTTTGATATACGTGGATTATAATCTAGAAAAACAAACTCATTGATAGAAAGTTTCGATTTAATAAGATTTATCAAAGAAGTTTTCCCCTCACCCCATTGACCCACCAGTCCAATACTATATGCGTTTTTGCTTACATCAGTATTTTTGAGATAACCTAATATACGATTAACCTGACCTTCAAGGTCAAAAACATCATAGGCAAAACTGTCAATAGCATCGTCTCGATAAAAAGCACCTTTGTTGTTATCATCACCACTATTTGAAGATACAGATGTTCTACGATAAAAGATAGAACAAATGGCTGAAACAGCAATTATGACAACAATTGGATCAAGATACGCAATAAAAGAGTCCCAATAAGTATCAAAAATATACTCTGGACTAAATGCTCTGAAATACCAATAAACAAACTCACCAAAGATTAACCAAGCCCATTCTTTTTCTGTAAATACTTTTTTGTTTTTAAACCAGCCAGTAAAAATCCAATAAACAACAATAATGTTAAATGCCAAAAAGAAGATGCTTAACCAAGTATTGGCTTCTTGTCCCAAAATTGGCATTAAACACCTATTAATTAGAATGACAATCTTGTCAGTGATACCCAAACAGAGTATCATGGCAAGTACTGCTACAATGATATGTCTATATTGTTGAATCTTCTCTCTCATTAAGTTAGATTATCTATGTTCTTAAAAAACAAATTACTCTACACTAAATTCACAACTTACTCTGAACAAAAAAACTGAACTTTTCAAGCATACTGATTCACCCTCTTATACTTCTCAAACATCTCTCCCCCCTCTTATTTCATCTCCCCTGCATTGAATGGTTTTTTGTTATGTTTTATCCAGTTGCAGTATTAACATCGTTCTTCGAGATTGTGTTTTGATGGATTTCAATGGTTGGTTTTTATGAAATTCAGCAGTTCACTATACTCTTTGAAAACCATTTTTCATTTTGCGTCATACATCACCTTAAGGTTAATCGTTAGCGTTAAGGTTATCGTTCCTCCTTCCTCACCACCCCAATCAACCCATTAATCTGCCTCTCAATCTCCTGCAGCTCCTCCACCAACTCCTCATACGTCACCCCACCTTTATCGTTAGCGTTAACGTTATCGTTAGCGTTCTTGATATAGCCAATGTTTTTGGCAATCAACAATTGTGTCTCAACCTCAAACGCTGAACCAAGCGAGGTATCAAGAAAACGTGCAAACTCGGCGTCAGATGGTTTGGCTGCCCCTTCGGCAATATTACTGCTTATTGATACCACAGCCCTTTGCAACTGATCACACAATCCTTTCTTTTCGAACCATGGCATTTCAGCGGTTATCTTATACACTTTCGAAGCATATTCTACAGCATCCTGCCAAACTTTATAATTTCTAAAATTCCTCGCTTTTTTAGTTTTTACATCCATTTTATCTATTCTTTAAAAGGTTAAATCTTGGTTAAGGTTAAGGTTATCGTTAACGTTGAGTTAACGTTACTCCGTCTGCATCCCGTGCATTTTCAACACTGCTTGAATATTTCTATAATTATATTCCTTAAAACCTATCACTTTTCTCAAAACTCTTATCTAACACCTCAGAATATATAGCGATCATTTCTTTCATTGTATTGTCTATCACATAATCTCCAATATTCTCTGCGCCGTATTCACCCATCTCTCTTCTCTCATCTGGATGATTGTACATATAGACAACCTGTTCTACGAACTGTTTTTTGTCGTCCAAAGAAAACAAAAAGCCGTTTTTGCCATTTTGAACAAGATCGCGATTACCTCTAATGTTCGACGTAACTACCGGCCTTTTTAGATATAAACACTCTGCAATACTCTGACTTAGTCCTTCTCGAAAACTTAAAGAAATGCCCAAATCGCTGATTGAAATCAAATTCCCGACATCATTTCGATAACCTATAAAATTCACATAAATTTCCAGACCTTGATGCTCGACAGAACTCATCAACTTCTCTTTGTCTTCACCTCTACCGGCAAAAATAACTTTTATACTTGGTATTTCTTTTACAAGATCAGGCAAAACATCTATCAAGAATTGATGATTCTTTCCTGAAATAAATTCTGCCAGATACAACATGATGAAATCTTCCGGTTTATATCCGTATTTATTTCTTAAACCATTGATATTAGCGTCATCAACTGCAAGTCTTGACGGATCTATTCCAATGCCATGGATTAAATATGAATATTTATTTTTAAAACCTTTTGATTTTAATATTTCGTAATCCTCTGAATTGATTGTAACGATGGCATCAGTAAAGCGAGACAAATACTTTTCTATAGGATAAAATAACAACCAATTTTTCTTAGGAGCACCTTTATAAAAATGGAAACCATGAGCAGTATATATCACCTTTAAGCTATATTGTTTTCTAGCCTTCCTTGCAGCCAAACGTGCTAACACTCCTCCCATCGGGGTATGACATGAAATAATATCATATCGTTCCTTATCAATGAGATTTCGCAATTGTTTCAAAGCCTTGATATTGCCCAGCTTGAAAGGGCTTCGCTCAATTCCCATCTCAATCACACGGTCGGCATATGGAATCTTATAATCGCCAAGTTCGTTTGCTACCACATGAACCTCATATCCATGTTCCTTTAACCATTTCAAATATGGAATATGAAATGAATAAATATGCTCGTATATATTGGCAACAAAAAGTATCTTAGGCATCATTTATTGTTTTTTCCAAATTTCATGCATTAATAAAACCGCCTTCATGCTGCGATTACGAATTATATTTCTAAAAGGATAAAGCATTCTTACCAATATTCCAAACCACCACTGATACTTTATATTTAGCTTACAATATGCTTTGCGAAATTTAAATTTCTGTATAAGAAAAGGTTGGATATTGGAGTGCTCGGTAATGCTTCGTGATCCATCGGTAACGTATTGCAATTCTCGTTCTCCAAGATAGTACTCATTAAGTTTGTAGAAAATACCATAATAGGGATACGTTAGGTTATGCTTGTATTCGGGATAAAATGTAACCATATCATAAAAACACCCTGCGTCAAACAATCTCACCGCTGCAAAGCCTACTAACCTCCCGTCGTTTTTGTCAAAAGCTCCCCAAAAATCGTAGACACTCTCATCCCAACTTTGAAGCAACCTATCATAAGTCCTCCTATTCATTGTCCTATCCTTAACCATAAAGCTATCATATGCCTTTTTGATGATTTCATAGCCCTGGTCAACCAGAGAGTTCTTCTCTATTATTTTGTATTCCAACCGACTTAATGCTCTTCTGACCTGGTTTCGATCATCAGATGACAGTTCCTCCATTCCTCCAAATGAATCCTTAATGATATACCAAAAGTCAGAAGGCTCTTTTTGGTCAAAATCGTAGGTATTTCTCACCATCCAGCCGCCTTGTTTCAGCAAAGCGTCACAATATTCATCGCTCAGTTGCTCGCTGAAATGCGGAGCTGAAATCCAGGTATGTCGATAAAGGTAAAAATCTTTCAATTAAATATTCTCCCAAACACCTTAAATGTTTACTATGACAAAAGCCGAACTTCCTTTTTTCAAAGCCCGGCTTTTACCAAGGCGATGCACGCCTGCTTGTTTTAATTGCTGTTTGCCTAAGATAAAAAATAATTTATATCTTCAAAAAATCTTCTGTAGTTTCAGAATTATACGCTCTGTCTTTAGCTTCAAATATCACACTACCGGGTTCTAAACAGCGGCAAGTGTGATAAACGCCACGCGGCACTTGTACTGTGGAGCAATCACTACCGTAACGTAAAACAAAATGCTCAATTTCAGCCCCAGTTGCATCAAAAAACACCTCTTCCACAGCTCCACGGATGCATATTACAGTTTCTGATGTATCAAGATGACGATGTATTGGGATTATAGTGCCTGGAGTTAATACATTAAGCATGCGTTGAGATGTGTCTTTCCAATCCGACGTAGCAGACTCAAAGGCTTGAGTTCTCAAGTCATAATGTACCCTACCTCGTGGCGAAGCTTTTGCCTCATCATTAAGATGATCCAGAAAGTCCTTGGTAATGAGCATATTGGCAAAATCAAACGAGTTTAACAATTTCAGGAGTCCCTAAATCATTGGCACGCACCACCTTTATTATGCCCTCCAACTCCAATTCAAATAATGTTGTATAAACTCGCAATCTATCAGCACCGCTGTCTGATAGAACTTTCTCCACCTCAACATCTCCTTGTTGGATGCCAAGATAGCTCAGAATAGCTTTACGATCTTGTTCCTTGTAATTTATTTCTTCCATATCAACTAATAATTCAATGTTACAATATCTGGCGCACCCATGTCTACAGTCTTCACAACATGAATACGACCGCGCTGTTCTTCTTCAAATAATATTGGATAAACTCTCAGTTTCTCCGCCCCACTGTTATCAATAATATCATTTACCATAACTTCTGCGCGACCTTTCATATAATCAAGTATCTTTTGGCGGTCTTTTTCTTTCAAATTCTCAGGATCATAAGGCACTTCGACAATTTGCAGTGACGGCTCAGTTTCTTTTAACAATTCTAATTTTGTAACAAGCTCGTCTTCCGGACTATCCAAAAATGCTGTGAATTGTTTCCACCAAGCGGTACGACCCAGATGAGTATGAATGTTTGTTTTAACCAACCAATGCAGGAACTTAGTGTGTCTTTTTGCATGATAATCTATGAAAACATAAGTACCCCATACCAAAAGCATAGAAGCAATCACCACAATATAAAGTTGCCAATTAATACTTGCGCCCAACGCCACGCTCAACATCCAAATCAACATCACAACAATCATAATTATTATTTCGGTTATTGTGATGATAAAATGACTGGCGCCAACATTAACAAACACATGATGCAGGTGTGTCTTATCAGGATGGAATGGACTCTTTTTGTGGAGAATACGCATGGTCATCACTCTGATAGTGTCAAACACTGGCACACAAAGCACCGCCAGTGCAAAGGCAATTAAATTGACATTTTCAGCCGTGTCATAGTAAACAACAGAACTATCGCTACGTAACAGGCACATGGTAAACCAGGTCATCAACAAGCCCATCACCATAGTGCCAGCATCACCGATAAACATACGCGACCTTAAACCGAACACATTGTGAATCATAAATGGCAGCAAAGCGGCAGCTGTTGAGAAAGCCAAGACTGCATTACTCACATCACTAGCGCGCATAAACACCAATCCATATAGCAAATTGCAAACAATGCAAAGAGTACTGCTAAGACCGTTGACACCGTCAATCATATTTACGGCATTGATAATGCCTACACCAGCAAATACCGTGAGAGGCACAGCAAGCCACCAGCTAAAACTACCAACTCCCCAAAAACCATGGAAGGTATCTATACATCCGCCACTGGCAAATATCAATCCTAATACCGTAATAATTTCAATTACAAAACGTGACTTAGGAGTTAGACCCACAATGTCATCCATAGCACCTGTGTACAGCATCACAACCATCGCTGCCAACACAGGCATCATCAAGGTGTTAAATTGAGCGCCAACTATTCCTCCAACAGTGTAACCTGCAAGCAGACCCATAGCCACGCCAAAAAACACAGCAATTCCGCCCACTACTGGAATCGGAACTTTCTGCAATTTGCGAGCATTAGGATTATCAACCAGCCCCTTCTCTTTTGCAATGTGTAACACTTTAAAATAAACCCAACGCACTGCAATCAGCGCCCCTAAAGCTGCTGCTGCAACGGATATGGTATTCAGCATGAATGTGTTCATTACGATGAATTATTATAAATTTTGCAAAAACATAGATTTTAATCAATATTAGTATTTGCGCCAAACCATTTTGTTTACCACACCCACATAGCTCTGTATGATGCGAACGACTTTCGTTGATACGTTTTCGTCAACATAATCCGGAACCGGAATACCGTGGTGACCGTCTTTGATAAGTTCAACAGCTATGTCAACGCTCTGCAGGAGGCCTTTGGTGTCGATACCGCTCAGCACGAAGCAGCCTTTATCCAATGCTTCTGGGCGTTCTGTACTTGTACGGATACACACTGCCGGGAATGGATGACCTACGGAGGTGAAGAACGAAGACTCTTCAGGCAATGTGCCGCTATCAGAAACCACACAGAAGGCGTTCATCTGCAGACAGTTGTAGTCGTGGAAGCCGAGCGGCTCATGCTGAATCACGCGGCTGTCCAACTGGAAACCGCTTGCCTCTAAACGCTTCCTCGAGCGTGGGTGACAACTGTACAAAATAGGCATGTCATACTTCTCGGCCATCTTATTAATGGCGGTGAACAATGACATAAAGTTCTTCTCGGTGTCAATATTCTCCTCGCGGTGGGCGCTCAGCAGTATGTACTTGCCCTTCTCCAAGCCCAGGCGTTTGTGAATGTCGCTGGCTTCAATCTCAGCCAGATTGTTGTGCAGCACCTCTGCCATAGGGCTACCCGTCACGTATGTACGCTCCTTAGGAAGGCCTGTATCAGCCAAATACCTGCGGGCGTGCTCACTGTAAGCCATGTTCACATCGGAGATAATATCTACTATACGGCGGTTGGTCTCCTCGGGCAGGCACTCGTCCTTGCAGCGGTTGCCGGCTTCCATGTGGAAGATGGGGATGTGCAGGCGCTTGGCACCAATAACAGACAAGCAGCTGTTGGTGTCGCCCAACACAAGGACGGCATCGGGCTTCACCTCCACCATCAGCTGATAGCTTTTGGCGATAATATTTCCCATCGTCTCACCCAGGTCGTTACCTACTGCCTCCATATAAATGTCGGGGTCTGCCAGCTTGAGGTCTTTGAAGAAGACGCCATTGAGGTTATAGTCATAGTTCTGACCAGTATGCGCCAGCAGGCAGTCGAAATATTGACGGCATTTATTAATTACCGCAGCCAAACGAATGATTTCCGGGCGTGTGCCTACAATAATCAAAAGTTTTAATTTCCCGTTATCTTGAAATTTTGCCATTTCTCACTGAATTTTATTTATTTTTTTGTCTCGCAGATATCGCAGAAATTTTCTGCGCTTTCAGCGCTTTCTGCGAGCGATTTTATACTTTTTCGAAGTAGGTATCCGGCTTCCTGGGATCGAAAATCTCGTTACAATACATAACTGTTACGAGGTTTTCGGTTTCACTCAAGTTAATGATGTTATGAGTATAGCCAGGAAGCATGTGGATGCACTGGATGTTGTCGCCCGAGACTTCAAACTCTATCACCTCATCCGTACCGAGTTTGCGTTCTTGAATCAAACCATGTCCACTCACCACGATAAAGAACTCCCACTTGGTGTTGTGCCAATGCTGGCCTTTGGTGATGCCAGGCTTAGAGATATTGATTGAGACTTGACCGCAGTTCAATGTATGAACCAACTCAGTGAAACTACCTCTATCATCCACATTCATCTTCAGCGGGAAGGCCACTTTCTCTTTCGGGAGATACGAGAGATAGGTGGAATATAGTTTTTTCGCAAAGCTATTACTCGGTATCTCTGGAATCATTAAAGTCTGTGGCTGCTCTGCAAAGCTTTTCAGCAGGTCAATGATACCTCCAAGGGTTATTTTGTGGGTTGTGGGTACATAGCAATAGCGCCCTTCGACAGGCTCAGGAACCACTTCGAGACCATCGAACTCGCAACGATGTTCTTCGCCTTTTAAGCAGGCTATCATCTCGTCAACAAGGTCATCTATATATAACAATTCAAGCTCAACACTTGGGTCGTTTACTGTGTATGGTAGGTCGTTGGCAAAGGCGTTGCAGAAGGTGGCGACGGCAGAGTTATAATTGGGTCTGCACCATTTGCCAAACAGGTTCGGGAAGCGATATATGAGCACTCTCGGCAAAAGTGCGAGCCGAGACCCTTCAAGTCCCTCACTTGAAGAACAAGTCGAGGGTGCGTTGGCCTTCAAAAATTCCTTTTCATATTGCAAAAACAAATCCTCTCCTGCTTTCTTGCTTCTACCATACTCTGAGTTACCAAAACGACCAGTCAAAGATGCCTGCTGGCTGCTGGAGAGCATCACAGGGCAGGTGTTCTTGTGCTTCTTCAGTGTATCCAACAATGTTGAGGCAAACCCAAAGTTACCCTGCATAAACTCCTCCTGATTTTGCGGACGATTCACACCAGCCAGGTTGAACACGAAGTCGCACTCACGGCACCAAGCATCTAACTGCTCAGGAGTAGAATCCAGATCATATTCGAACACCTCATCGATTGCCAAATCACCATAACAGCGAGCCTTACCATCTTTAATGTTGTTTAACTGAGCACAGAGGTTCTTACCCACAAACCCTTTTGCGCCCGTAACTAATATCTTCATCGACCTTACTATTATTTTTTACTCACTACGGATATCTTTACCCTTTGCCTTGGGTTCCATGCCAAGATCCTCTCTTACGAAACGAAGTTTAAAGAGCAGTTCTTTCATACCCTCAACGTCCAGACGACGGGTATTGTGAGAATGGTAATCTTCAATCTTGGCAATATCCTCGTTACCTTTAGTAAAGTACTTATCGTAGTTCAAGTCGCGACTATCGCATGGTATTCTCCAATAGTTGCCCATATCGATGGCACGAGACATCTCCTCACGAGTGACAAGTGTCTCATAGAGCTTCTCACCGTGACGGGTACCTATGACACGAACTTCGGTTTCTCCATATTTTGGATTTATCTTGGCATAAGTCTCTTTGAGCGCTTGCGCCAAAGTGCTAAGCGTTGCAGCGGGAGCCTTTTGGACAAATAGGTCACCATTATGACCGTGAGTGAAAGCATAGACCACCAAATCCACTGCATCATCCAATGTCATCATGAAACGGGTCATGTTAGGATCGGTAATTGTGATGGGTTTGCCAGCCATCATTTGCTCAACCCAAAGCGGAATGACAGAGCCGCGGCTGGCCATGACGTTACCATAGCGTGTGCAGCAGATGGTGGTGGCAGCACCTTCACCCAAGGCTCTACCCTGGGCGATGGCAACTTTTTCCATCATAGCCTTTGAGATACCCATAGCGTTGATAGGATAAGCTGCTTTATCGGTTGAAAGAACAACCACATTCTTCACGCCGTGGGCAATGGCACTAAGGAGAACATTGTTAGTACCTTCCACATTGGTGCGGACGGCCTCCATCGGAAAGAATTCGCACGAAGGAACCTGCTTTAGTGCCGCTGCACTGAACACATAGTCAACGCCACCCATAGCAAAATCGACAGCTTCACGTTGACGCACATTGCCAATGTAAAATATTACCTTGTTATACACATCTGGGCGTTGCGCTTGTAAGTAGTGGCGCATGTCGTCCTGTTTCTTTTCATCACGAGAGAGGATGCGAATCTCACGGATGTCACTGTCCAAAAATCTGCGGAGTACCGCATTACCGAAACTTCCAGTACCACCAGTTATAAGCAATACTTTATTTTCAAATACCGACATATCAAAATTTTTTATTATATTTATTATCTCTAATGAATTTATACTTTATCAAATTAATCATTTATCAGTGAGTTATAAGATTCCAGATGTTTTTGTATGACAACATCCAAAGAGAAATCTCGCTCCGCAAACTTTCTAGATCTTTCACCCATGCGTTTTCTCAACTCAGAATCGTCTATTAATATCTTCAACTTCTCTGCCAATACACTACTATCCTTGATGGGTATCAAGAATCCATTTGCACCATCTTCTACGGTATCTTTACAGCCAATGCTATTACATGTAATAATAGGTCTACCGATTGCGGTGGCCTCTATCAATGATTTTGGGACACCTTCACGATAATAGCTTGGGAAAGCTACAATATGGCATTGTCCTAGCAAGTCTTTAATATCATCTCTATGCCCTAACCATTGGATATATTTCCCATCACACAACAATTCTAGTTCTTCACGTTTCATTGCTTTAGGGTTATCCGAAAGTTTTCCACATAACAGAAACTCCACCTTGCCCTCGTATTCCTTTCGCAATTTTTCTGCTGCCTCAATCAAATCAATTACGCCTTTCTCCTTAACCATACGACCCGTAAACATCACCTTTATTGGACTTGTATCTGGTACCGGAACATATGCGAATTTGTTAAGGTCGACACCAGAACCTTTGATAAAAACAACATTTTCAGGTTTTGTAACACGATTGTTCAAGAATAGTGCTTCATCGTCATGATTTTGGAAGATAACGCGGATTTTCTTTCTATTATGTGAAAAACGTAGGACTGAAAGGATACCTCTCGCAGTAAGTGACAATTTCCCTTCAGAAAACATCACTCCAAGCCCACTCACTGCATTGACAACGCCGTTTACTTTTGTTAGTTTTGCCGCAAGCCCTCCCCATAGGATGGTTTTCAATCCCACATGATGAACGATATCTGGTTTCTCCTTCTTATATATTTTTCTAAGAAATGAAAAAGTCTTCCTTTCCTCCCTGGGGTTCATTCCTGTCGCATTGATAGGTAGGTCGATTGTTTTCAGACCTAATGCATGAATATCATTAAATCGGCCGGTATTACAACAAACTATAGTAACATCCCAACCTGCATTTTTTACAGCGACTGCAACCTCCTGACGGTGCGAAAGAAAAAACCAATCGTGGTTAACAACAATAAACAGCTTCTTCATTATTTGATTGATTGATATAATTCTACATAATTAATCGCGGTCAAGTGAATATCATAAGACTTTGCTCTTTCTTTAGATGCAGAAGACATTCTATTATAAACATCTTTGTCGTTCAATATATCTCTAACAATGGCTGCCAACTTTTTGTAATCACCCACACGAAATAGTACTCCCGCGCCCTCAACTACTTGTTTTAGTCCATCAACATCAGTTGCCACCACAGGTTTCCCACAAGCCATAATTTCAACTGCCGTCAATCCAAATCCTTCCCAATTAGAGGACTGAATACCAATATATGATTCTGCAACCAGATTAGCCACATCCGTTCGTGCTCCAAGGAATTGAACACGATCTCCCACACCACACTCTTTTGCTACCTGTATGCAATGCTCAATGTTTTCTCCATCACCTACTAATCGCAAGACAGCTTCTTTATCTATAAATCGCATTGCACGTATAACTGTTTCTTGATCTTTTGATGAAACAAAACGGCTAACCATGATTAACGACTTCGGTATCACTTTCTTTTGAATAGAAGAAAAGGCTTTCGTATCCACACCATTATTAATCACAACAAACCGGTCATCCTTTGATTGTAACCAAACTTGAAGTGCATCTTGTGTCTGCTGACTGATACTTATCAGTTTAGCATATCTTCCATAGATATATTTCTCGATTGGTCTTACATACGTTTTTTCTCGTCTATTGTTCGATGTAGAATGTTCCGTATAAATCAATTTAATTTCCAGGCCACGTGCTGCCAATGAGCAAAGGTACAACGAATGCACAAGATGGGCATGAACCACATCATATTCCTTTATAATAGACCTTATCTTGAAAGCAAGAAAAGGATTTCGGAAGTTTTTTACATCAAGGGAGATAATATGCACCCCTGCTTCTGTTACTTTTTTACTAAAAGCATTATTTTCCGTTTTCAAAACCAGCAAAGATATATCCATACCCTGTTGCTTTTGAATTGGGAGTAGGTCTGATAATAGCCTCTGAGCCCCTCCGATTTCCAGCGATGATATGACATGTAGTACCTTCATCCTTTGAGTCGTCTTAGTGTATAATATGCAACAGATAGCAAGCGGTCTGCCAACCCTTTCTTTCCAGCTTTGGGCAATTCATCAAACGAAATGAATTCAGCGCTGTGAGCCTTAAAAAACTCTTCCAGCATAACGAACTCTTCATCCTTCATAATATTGGGATGATAGCAAGCACACCAATAGCCCTTTATTGACATTTCTCTTAGGCGCCCCATCTGGCAAGGCGCAAAGGTAAATCCGTCATACAAATATGGCTTTGTGGCAATCATATCACTGACTTTACGGATCGGAGTACATTCTTTGATAGCCTTCAACGTATTAGCATCAAAGGTATGACTGGGGGCAAAAAACCATTCTACTTCAAATCCATGCTCTTTTAGAAGCGTATAACCAGAGAAAATCTTTTCCTTCTGTTTTTCATATGAAAGCCCTGCAAACTCAGAACGTTTATGTACTGGATTAAGACCGCCTGTATGGGTCGTACATATATGGTTATACCCATGTAATGCGAGTGTCCATCCCTTATCTTTCCAGCCCTGAGTTTTCTTCCAGAAGTCTTTATCTTCCGAATCTATTATTGTTTCAGAATCCTCGTTTGATGGGATAATGCCTACCAAAGGCTTTATTCCATATCTATCTAAAATATCCTCCATCCGCTGCCATTTCTTTGAGTCCATATAGGGGCAGGCATCGTCAAGCCGGATTAAATACTTAGTCTTTTGCATATATGAAACTGAACTAATTTCCAAAATGGTTTTTTATCCCTTTTGTCATATTCCATAAATCTACTGGTCTTTTTAAAGTCCGAGATATACTCTCTCAAACTTATCTGCCTCGTTGCCAGTAGCTTTAGTTCTGCCATGTCTGGCATAACATATACCGGATTAATTTCCTTATTACTTTCCTGTGAATAATCTTCTCCAACACAGTCCAAGTACCATATATAAGGTAAGCTCATACCTGCTGCAGTCACACAAATGGCATTTCCATCATTTCGGAAATTGATTTCCATAAAATAGTCTTTACCGTTTTTGTCGCGCAAAAATTCCAAGCTAAACAAACCATGATAACCAGTTCTTTGAACAAACTCTTTGCACTTTTCTATCTCACAGAAACCATCTTCATATGGTGTGTAATGTAAAAAACTTGTATTTGAACCCTTGCATGGACGTAATATCTTAGATACTCCAGGGATTATGACCTCGCTATTTGTAGAACAACCTATTAACTGATATTCAAAATCTTTATCAATGAAATCCTGTATCTGATTATTACCGATATTATTTGAAGATGCATATTGCTTCAGTTCATCAAATGTTCTGCAGATAGCGATTTCTTTTTTTGTTCCTTTTCTACTTTCAAGGGGCTTAATAATACATGGCAACTTTATCTGAGATAAATCAGATGAATTATTGACATAAGTTGTTTGTGGTATATTCAGCCCTACTTTTACTGCGAGTTCTGCCATACTCTTTTTACTCATGAGAGAAGAAATCTGCCCTTGTTTTTCTGCTCCTGGAAGTATAAAATATGGTGTCAGTTTATCTTTATTGTCGTCTATTATTCCGGATGATGTGTCCGAACAGCATATAACAACAGTTTTTTCTTTCTCATCCCTATACTGTGATAGTAAAAGATCAACAATTTCATCGTCACCCTTTACTTTCCATTTCCTACTAATATATTTACTCGCATCAACGAATGACATTTTTGAGGAAGTAACAAGTGCAAGATCGGGGTATACTTCTCTCTCCCCGAGCCCCCTAATTACACCTAAAGTGTTATGATGATCCCCTCCTATAACTACAACTTTACTCATTTACTCAGAACCTTAATTATTTCATTTGAGAATCTTGTCAACAATCTTTACATAATCGCTGACGGCTGACTCAACTTTAAATCGTTCCCAATAATTTACGTCAAAAGTAAAATTTGTTTCTTCGTTTAAAATATTTATAAGATATCGTTTAATTCCATCTTTATCACCATAATAGAAATACTTATGCCCTGACTTTTTAAAATCGCTCTCCATCACACTCCCGGGTGTAGTTATGCCCAAAATAGGTTTTTGATAATAATAGTACATCATCAATTTTGACGGGTAGCTGGGACTTTGAGCCGTGTTAATATCAAGAGCCAAAAAAACATCAGCATTTTGATAAAAAGAAGATAGCTGGTCTGGTGGAAGCAAACCCACAAAAACAAACATATCATCAAGTAGTTTCAAATGAATATAATCTTTTTCACTTTGCTTCACTCTACCAACCAACTGAAACTCTATTCTATTTTTCAATGAAGGATTCTCTACAAGTAACTCAGAAAGTGCATCTACAATATCTTTCAATGATCGACTGTCATAAATTTCTCCAATGTGGGAAATAGTGATTATATCTCCTCTTTTCTTTTCCTTCCGCTCAGGTAAATCCACAGTATTAAACGATAACGGCAGCGCCTTCATTTTCCCTTCCACCATTGAACCATAGCGTTCATTCCAAGCATCTGCAATAACATTATTGGTATGAATAATGAAATCAGCATTCTTGGCTATCTCATATTCCATCTTTTCAAAACGCTTCTTGAAATATTGGGACCTAAAAGGTTCAGAGCGGTTTCCAATAAAAGGATCATGGAACTGAGCAATCCATGGCAAACCTGTGCGTTTTTTTAATTCTAAAGCTACGAGGCTAGCGCCCATGGGACAACTGACAGAGTGGATATAGTTAAAACTATTCTCTTTCAATACAGTATTAATGTGTCTCAGTACATTTTTCCCCCATAAATGCCAAAACATATCAGGCAAGTTGGCGAGATCTGGAAAAGGTGTTTTACGTAAACCATGTCCCAATCTAGTTAATTTAGGGTAACTGTCATACTCATACAGAGGCCATTTACTCTTGAAGGGGCTATCTTTTTTTGCACATACAATAGTGGGTGCGAACTCCCCTTCAGGAACATTCTCCCAAAAAGCACGTACAATCTGCCCCGAAGCGTTATTTATGACCTTATAATCAAATTCTATCAATAAAGGACAGAACTTCTCCTTTACATTAATCACAATTAACTATTGTTTTATATATTTCTAATTGGCGCTCTTTAACATATTCAGGAGAGCATTTCGCAGTAAGAACCTCAACAGCATTTGCGATAAGACTAGTCCGAATGTCAGCATCCTTTAACAAAGTTTTTATTCTTGCAACCAGAGTACGGCAATCCAAAGGATTATAGTATAATGCAACAGGCATTAATTCCGAAAAATCAACCATCGCTCCTGCATATGCTAACACAGTAGGGGCACCTAAATAAAGCGACTCCGCTGCGGCTGCAGAATATGATTCGACCAAAGATGGATTCACTATCACATCAGCATTTTGTATTTCTTTTACCAATTGAGATGCGTTAAGTTTACCACAAAAATGAATATTGTTTTCAAGTTTGTATTTTTTTATCTCATTGAGTATAAAGCGTTCGTAATCAGACAAATTATAAAATGGTCTATCAGCAAGATTGGGGCCTGCAATTCTAAGCGTAATGGTTGGCTCCTGCTGACAAAGAATACTCAATGCTTTAATTAAAACATGAAGTCCCTTGAACGGCACATAATATGAGATTGACGTGAAAAGAATAGGTTTCTTTGTTTCTTTTTTATTCCATTTTTCTCCCTTATAAAACTCCTGTCGTATTGGACGTAATGAATGAAAGAACTCTGTCTTCTCACCACATATCGCAGAAATCTGGTTTTGGGTCCATTGAGATTGAACTGCAATAAACCTAAAAGACTTAATTATCTCTTCCTCGTAAAGAGTTTTTCTCAGAAATTTACGATAAATATGACTAAGTCGAAAATTTGAAAACAAGGTACTTTTGATACTTTTAAGCTGAGCACACTCCTTCGGAGATAGTCCTCCATACATCACATCAGCGCATGCAGATACAACTCCCTGTATTTCAAGTAGTACTTTATCATATTTTATATATCCTCGACTAAAGAGTAGCGCCCAATATTCCTCAACTCCCCATATATGAATAATATCAGGAGATTCTTCTAGTATGATATTCTCTATTTTCCTAATATTATCAAAAGAAGGGACACCTTTTTTGGTTGACCATAAAGAAGGGATAAGATACTCCTTGATACCATTCCCATTGTTAAGCGTTATATTTAAAACTCGAGCACTTGTAATATTGATTAACTCAACGTCTTCATTAATAAGATCTTTCATGGCAAAAAGCCATGAGCCTGAACCTGACGATTGTTGCTTGCTGAGTACACAATTAGAAAACCAAACGACTTTCATACTTTACTTATTACTTTTATATGTGTTCCTCAACGCCACGGAAATGAACGTTAAGCTCATGAAGATGTTCCAAGAGTGTTCCCAGAGGAGTACCCTCAGTCATCTTAGCAAAGGCATTCACATCCTTAGGGAAGCACTTGCCACCATAGCCAAACTTACCATCAGGACCTGGGACGTATGTGTGAGTATCATTGATGTAACCAGAAAGGAGTACACCTGTATGAACCTTGCGCCAATCTGCACCCATCTGCTCGCAATACTCGCGACAGGCATTGAAGTAAGTTACCTTATAAGCACCAAAGACATTGTGCATATACTTGGTCAGCTCAGCCTCCAGAGGAGTCATCACGGTGAACTTCTTACCCACAAAGATTTTCGTGAGGAGTTCATGTGCTCCAGTGAACACCATTGTCTGCTTCTTGAAATCCTCAATATGTGTGCGCTCTGTCAGGAACTCCGGCATATAGTGAACCTTATGACCGGTCTCCTTGGAGAGACGGTCACTTGTACCAGGAAGAATAGTAGTACGAACAAATACAGGCACATCAGGAAGCTTAGTGATAAGTTCCTTCATAAGTGTCAAATCCTGTGTACCATCGTCCTCTGTGGGCACGTGAATCTGCAAGAATGCAATATCAATGTTACTCAGATCATCATTATAACCCTTAGGAGGGTCACTGATGAAAAGTTTACACTCTGGGTTGTTGTGTTCCAACCAATCTTTGAGGGCTCCACCTACGAAGCCACATCCAATAATACCAACGTTAATCATTTTTCTAATTATTTATTTTTCGTCCTTATTTCTCGTTTTTATCTTTTGTCTTACAAGGTTTATCATCTGTTTATCAACAAGTTTAAACCATATGCAGCACGTTGCATAAACAATAAAACCAGTAATACACCCGACTATTAATTTTGCCCACAAATTAGAAAGCCAATAAGTACTTAACATAATTCCGCCAGACATTATCAACATTGACAAAAAGAGCATTCTCCAATCCCAAAGTGACTTTTCAAAACTATATCCTATCCTTCTTCCAACAACAATTGCAAAAATTATATAATATAGTATTCCGGATATTACTGTAGCCCAGGCCATTGCCAAAACGCCAAAAGGTATTGAAACAATTATCGCAATGATCATTAAAGGACCTGCAATAAAATATGTATTCATATACAACTTCGTTTCACCTTTACTTTGAAGCATCTGGGCATTAATCACATTCAAAGGCAGAAAAGCTCTAGCCAACAGAAATGCTTGCAGAATTGGAATACATGGTGCCCAGTTTTCTGTAAACAATATGATAACTATCGGTCTAGCCAACAGAGCCAAAATTATCATCACCGGGAATGTAATTAATATCGTGTAAAACGTAACACATTTAAATGCTTCTATATGCCGTGCCTCATCTTCATGAATCTCACTTAATAATGGGAACAACACTGTACTTAAAACTGAAGACATCATAGTTGATGGGATGTCTGCAAAATCTCGACCTTTAGAGAAATAACCCACTTGCTCTTTATCATAATAACGCCCTATCAAAATATTAGATAAATTTCGCATTATTACCTCAAGAATACCCGTAACCAATATCTTCGATCCGAAGCCCCACAGGTGTCGAAAAGAATCTTTGTTAAACAAAAACGACGGACGCCACCTGGTAAACAACGGAAATGTAAATACCCTTAGGAGTGTCGCAACTAAAGTTTGTGAAACTAAGGCCCAAAAGCCAAAACCTAAATAAGCCATTGTTATACCAACCATACCACTTACTAAAGTACAGATGAGTGTTATAATGGCTAGAGGTTTAAAGTTCATCGCCTTTGTCAACTTCGCTTGCTGAACAATATTAAATGCACCTAGCACGAAGTTAAGAGACAAAACGCGAGTGAGTTGAACTAATTGAGGTTCATGATAAAAATTAGCAATTAGAGGAGCCGCAAAAAATAATGTTAAATAAATTGCTACCGAAACTACAACATTAAAATAAAATGCCGTTGAATAATCATCTTCCGTGCAATTACTCTTCTGGATTAATGCCTGCCCAAAACCACTTTGAATGAATACATCTGATATAGCAATAAAGATTGATAGCATTCCTATCAGTCCATAGTCTTCAGGCATAAGCAATCTGGCCAGAACTATAGTAAAGACAATGCTTAAGACTTTTACTGCAACATTTTGCACAAAAGTCCAAACCATCCCCTTAAAAAACTTATTCCTTAAAGACTCCGCCATATCCCCCCCCCCCGATAGGGTTCTCTGTTACTTTACTTGAATTCGTTAATCAGTCTGATTACTTCTTTTACCTCATCCATCGTAATGGCAGGTCCAATAGGCAAACTCAATTCCTCGTTGGCTATGCGTTCTGTAATCGGTAAACAAATGTGGTTCCATTCTTTATAGCATTCCTGCTTATGCGGAGCAATAGGATAATGGATAACTGTACCCACACCATTCTGCTTTAAATAATCATGCAACGCATCACGTTTGCCATCAGCTACAAATATCGGGAACAAATGATAAGCGTTCTGCTCATCTGGCAAACGATCGGGTAATGTAATCAATGGATTGCTGATATGATCATAATAATAGTTAGCCACCTGCTTGCGGTGAGCATTATCCTCAACCAAATATTTCAGTTTCACATCCAACACAGCAGCCTGAATTTCGTCCAAACGGCTATTGCGACCGGTGTACTTGAACACATACTTCTTTTGGCTTCCATAATTAGCCAATGTGCGGACAGCCTCAGCTAATGCATCGTCATTGGTCGTGACAGCACCACCATCTCCCAAAGCGCCAAGGTTCTTGCCAGGATAGAAGCTGTGACCTGCGGCATCACCAATAGAGCCAGTGGTGCGGCCGTCAGTATGCTTGCAGCCATGAGCCTGAGCGTTATCCTCAACCAACTTTAGATTATACTTCTTGCATAAAACTCCAATCTTATCCGTGTAAGCATTGCGGCCATATAGATGAACTATACAAATAGCCTTGGTCTTGTTGGTGATATGATTTTCGATTAGGTCGTCATCAATCTCCAAGGTATTGAGTTTCGGCTCAACCAACACTGGCACCAAACCATTTTCTGTAATAGAAAGAATAGTGGCAATATAAGTGTTTGCTGGAACAATCACCTCATCGCCTGGCTTCATCACACCAAGTTCAATATAAGCACGGAATATCCAAATCAACGCATCTAGGCCATTAGCGCAACCTATGCAATGCTTTGTTCCGATAAATTTGGCATAGTTTGCTTCAAAGCGTTTGTTCTCCTCGCCTTGAAGGTACCAGCCTCCGTTCACAACTCGAGTTACGGCTTCATTAATTTCTACTCCGTGAAGAGCGGTAACGTCTTTTAATGATAGAAAAGGAATCTTATTCATATATTGTTGTTTTATTACAATCTTTGTCCAATGATGAAATTCTTAGAGATATCAATTTTTTCACCATTTGAAAATATTTCATCAATTGAAATTGCCGAATCAAGTGTTTTTATCCACATTGATCCGTTTACAATGTAAACAACACCTCCATGCACGCCTTTGCTTTCTGCAAAGTGTGGCAGTCTTGAAACAGCACGTATTTCATACTCTCTTTCCTTAAAAGTAAACTTCAAACCAGTTCCAAGTGGAGGTCCGAACACATACAGTTTGCGTATTATCTCTTCTGAAGTAATGTTCCAATCTTTGATTACGCCATCAATCGGACGGAATTTACTACAATAAACATATTTTTTTTCAGATTCATCGACAAAACTCTGGGGATTGCTAACAACATTTTTTATAACCTCAGCTATGTTGGCTCTCAAATCGATCTCCATTGCTTGTTTTGCCTCAACATAAGTTTTTCCTTCGTGATATGGATATTTAAATTGATAATAAATAGGGCCATCATCCAGCATCGGTACAATCTTGTGAAGTGTATATCCGACCTCATTCTCACCATTTATAACAGCCCAACCGTTAGCACTATTCCCTCTCCACTTTGGAAGCAACCCCACATGATAATTCATGAATTGGTAGCGTTTCAACTGTTCATCAGTTACAATGCGATTATAATTGATGGTTAAAACCAGATCTAAATCAATATTGGGATAATCTTCAATGTAACATTGATAACCCAAATCGTTTACAGCTTTTATGAAATTTTCGCTATCAACATGTTTTTTGTCCTGTTTTACATATTCAATATTAATTCCGTTTTCTTTCAAAACTGGCAATATTGAAAGCACAGGTTTCCCATCGCCCCAAACTGCGATTGAAGGATTCTTTATCTGATTCATTATGCAGCCCTCCTTTCACTGAATAAGCTGCTAATAAAAAATTTGAGAATTATTCTTTTACCCCCCCCTAACTTGTTATTTTTCAATAAATTATCCTCAGTATTTAATAATTTAATCTCTTCCTCGGTCAATTTTCTAATTAGTTTTGCTGGTGTTCCACCAATAATCGAATAATCGTCAAATGATTTATTCACGAAACTATTTGTGGCCACCACACAAGCTTTTCCCAACTTTACCCCTGGCATTATAACAGCCGATGCTCCTATCCAGCACAAATCACCTATCACAACGGGAGCTTTGACTACTGGAAAAATTCTTTCCATGATTGAATTGTTAGGCCCAGAATCGGACATAATGTTCACGTTTTGAGCTATGCTAACCAACTTACCAATAGTTATATTTTCAGCATAACCTATAATACAGGTATTCATTCCAACATAAGTATCAGATCCTATCTCCAAAATATGCTCAGGAGAGCCAAAAACACTGCACCTTTTTGCAATCTTTACATTATCACCAATTGAAATATTGTTAATCGACGATGTATCGTCAATATTGCAATTACGACCAAGATTAATATTAGATAAAACCATATTTACAGTTCGTTTTTATTATTCTTGTAATATTGAAGAAGATTCACCATATAATCCAACTCTGATTGACTCAGCTCTTGATGTACTGGAATAAAGAAAGCATTCTTTCCATAGAACACGCTACACTCAACACCATTTAGATACATAAACCCTTTAAGCTTTGGGTAATCTATACCTTCATCCCATTTGAACAGAAATGTTCCCGGAACGGCTTTATAATCTTCAAAATAAGGCTGTATACCAATAGGACTTAACCTTTCCCTAAGATATCTGAAATTGTTTAACCTTTTTTCTTTGTATTCCTCAATATTGTCAATATGTCTCGAAAGGTTTGATAACACATATTTTTCAACATCCGGTTGAATTTCAATATCATTTTTTTTATTGGTTTTCAATATACCACCCATCTGCATTGGAAAGGCTTTGGGAAGGCTATATATCACAAAATCACTGTACATCCCTATTTCTGGGTCTTCATCATAGAAAGTGTGAGCGCAATCTTCAATTATTGGAAGCCCATATTCAGCAATCTCTTTCAAACTTCGACGTGGATAACCGAATTCATGGTTAAAGATAATAACTTTGGTTTTAGCTGTAACTTCTCGATTCCACTGACAAATTTTATCGACCTCTCTTGTTACACAACCGCTAATGTAGAAATTATCTGATGTTGTCAAAATGGTAACAAGATCATCTTTTTTTAAATGATAACTGCTTAAAGCATTATATAGGGCATCTCTTCCTTTTTTTAGAATCACATAAGTACCAAAACGGGTATCAAGATAGGATTTTGCCTTTTCGTTGTCAATTTCAGTAGTAAGAAGATACTTACTATTAAACGGATGTATTTTAATCGAAGGGCTCAACTCACTGCCCGCATCAATAACAATACCATTAAATAAAATATTCTTCATAGACAATTATCTTCCAAGGAACTTATCCAAGAAACGTTCATTCGATTCCTGCACACTCTCGTATGTCATAATATCACGTGGACCACAAAGGATGGCATAGCCAAATTTGTCTCGGTCGCCATCGTTGATATAGTCGCCATAGTCAGTATCCACTTTCAATCCCTCATGGTTTTCGAACAATACAGTGATGCGAGGATCTAAGAACTCGGCAATGTTAGTCTCACATACCGAATGGCTGTGTGAAGGAATATCATAACCAAACCACATGGAAGCATCAGGGCCATTCATATAATTTCCGGGTTCAATAGCCTCACCATGAAGCATACGAACATAATCACCAAGATAATCGTGACCAGAGGCTTTCCACACCGTGTGGCTGCAAATGAAACCACTTGATCGTGCTCCCATTTCCACAGGAGTAAACGTGCCATCTTCCTTCATGATAATTTCCAAATGGCCAAACATACTGTGCAAGCCAAGAGCCTTATAGCATTCAATGCCGAAGTTGGCAATACGCACCCAAGTTTCATCATCATACTTGCGGGAGTTCCAATGGTGAATCACTGTTACGTGATTCTTCAGTGCATAAAGGGAATGGTGCTGAATGGAACTGCTGTAGCAATTCACGTTGCCGTAGGCATCACCCAACATATCTACCGTAAACTCCTCACCTTCCACAAACTCTTCAATCAGACAGCGGCCATCAAACGAAGTCTCTTTAGCTTTTACCAACGCCTCTGCAAGCGCCTCTTTGGTTTGACCTTTCTCCAAAATGGTAATGCCACGTGAACTGGCCGCCACATTAGGCTTGCAGATGAGCTTCATCCGTTGAGATGCCTCGTAGATTTCGTCCAATGGGAATTCATCATCCATTTTCGATATGCGGTTAAATACACCGGCCTTCATCCATGCATCGCGCATTTCCTCTTTCGAAAGCACTTTGTTGAATTTTTCAGGCATAGTCTTGTTGCCACACCAGCCGTTGATGGCATTCACCGTAGGGGCAGCGAGGTCGATGCTTGATAGTGCACCACCCACTTTGCCTTTCAGTCCTAATTCTTCCAAACGAGTGATGATTGCAGGAGCATCCTTCACATCGAGCTGGATGAACATATCACCCTTGATGTCAGGATTGTCATTCCACGCCACCACAATCACTTTATATCCCAATTCACGCAAATGGCACACTTGACCCCACAGGAGTTTGTTGCCACCAAGTAAAACAAAGTATTTTTCCATTATGCTTTTCTAAATTCTAAAAATTCTTGATAATCACGGATATAATCCTCTTTTTGGTATACCTCACTGGCTAATACCATACAAACTGCACCAGAGGAAAAGTCTTCCAAATCACGCCAAAGTCCTGGTTTCACATAAAGTCCTTGATATGGGCGATTGAGAAAAAAAGAGCGTTTACATTTTCCATCGTCCAATGTTACAGTAAACGAACCCGAAGCGGCAATAATAAGTTGACTCAATTCTTTGTGTGCGTGCGAGCCACGATTTTCTCCACCAGGAACATCATAAAGATAGTAAACTCTCTTCACATCGAATGGTAAAGTTTCTCCATTCTCAACCACGGAAAGATTCCCTTTGCGGTCACTATGGTGACGGTCGAGCTCAACCATCGTGCAATCGAACACACTATATTTTTCCATCTTTCTTCAGTTTTAAAAAGTCACCATAATCACGAATGTAGTCTTGCTCGTTGTAATGTTCAGAACCAAATTCTAATGCCAGTGAGTTCGTTGAGAAATTTGCCATTGTTCGCCATAAACCAGCAGGGACATACAAACCATAATAGGATCGGTTCAACGTGAACGTCTTTTTGTTTTGACCATCATCAATAATCACATCGAAAGAGCCTGACAATGCTATCACAAATTCCTGATTCAGCTTAAAAGCGTGACCTCCTCGAGCTTCACCACCTGGCACGTCGTATATCCAGTAGGTACGTTTTATTTCAAAGGGGATATGATTGTTCTGCTCTGCAAAAGAGAGGTTCCCCCTGGCATCCAAGAAACGCGGGAGTTCTACTATTTTTACACGGTCAACTGTCATAGTTCTATTATCTCTTGTAGCGGAACGAATCAGAGTCTATTTCTTCTTTCTTCTCATCAATTACTTTCAGAAGGTACTGACCATACTGATTTTTGAGCATGGGCTTAGCCAACTCGCGCATCTTCTCTTCAGTAATCCAACCATTGCGGTAGGCAATACCCTCCAAGCAGGCAACCTTTAAGCCTTGACGCTTTTCAATGACCTCTACAAAGGTAGAAGCCTCTGAGAGAGAATCATGAGTGCCAGTATCCAACCATGCGAAACCACGGCCAAAGACTTGAACTTTCAATTCGCCATCTTTTAAGAACTCTTGGTTAACCGTGGTGATTTCCAGTTCACCACGAGCAGAAGGTTTGATAGTTTTGGCCACGTTCACCACCTTGTTGGGATAGAAGTAGAGGCCCACCACAGCATAGTTGCTCTTGGGTTCTTTCGGTTTCTCCTCAATGGAGAGGCAATTTCCTTGTTTATCAAACTCAGCTACCCCGTATCGCTCTGGGTCAGACACCCAATATCCAAATACAGTAGCTTTCTTGTTCTCCTCAGCATCCTTAACGGCATTTCTCAACAGGGTGGTAAAGCCTGCACCATAAAAGATGTTATCGCCAAGTACAAGACATGCAGAATCATCACCAATAAACTTCTCACCTATGATAAAAGCTTGTGCAAGCCCGTCTGGTGAGGGCTGCTCAGCATACTCGAAATGTACACCATAATCTGAGCCGTCACCCAACAGGCGTTTGAAACCTGGAAGGTCATAAGGGGTACTAATGATAAGGATATCCCTTATTCCCGCTAGCATCAAAGCACTAATGGGATAATACACCATCGGTTTATCATAAATAGGGAGCAATTGCTTGCTCACGCCCTTGGTAATAGGATATAAGCGGGTTCCACTTCCGCCTGCTAATACTATACCCTTCATATTATTATGATTTAAATTAAAACTTTAACCATGAACCGTGAATTCTAAACCAAAGCTGACTTCCGGCAAGTACAATTCCTTTCATAATAGTCTTCTATCATGTTTATGTTTACTTGTGTTGCTTCTTTTTATAAAAAACGGCGTAACGTAACATCCTCAAACTTAAAACAAGAACGCTCATAATACTTCTAAAACTGACAGGATAAAGACCTTTCAGATAGTATATAATCGAGACGCAAAACTTTGATATATCTGGTTTTATAAGATATTCACTATATGCAATTTGATATTTTGCATAAAAAACATCTCGTTTTTCTGATATATAGTTTTCAAGATAGTAGTTCCATTTTATGATATTTTCATCTGTTGCATATCCCGTTTTTGATAATGATGATGATACTCCAACACCTGTATAATAAGCTGAAAATACTCCTGGGAGATAATATGCATATTCTATTGTTCTGGCAGTCTGTGAATCAAACATCCCTTCTGCCAAATGTAACCCTCTATCAAGTATTGCAGGGAGGTATGCATCAATTACTGGTTTTGAAAAAATGAGGGAACGATTTCCTATCAGATTTCTCATATGTAAACTCCATAAACTATAATTCCTAGATACAATTGTTTGTCTGTAGATTTGCTCCTTTCCTTTAGGATCAATCGCTTTCCAATCACTGTATATTCCAATTTTTCCATCAGTATCAATTTTATTATCCTCAATATACCTCTGTACCGATTGAAAATAGCCGTCGCACAATTCATCATCTCCAGCGCAAAATGTATATAGATCAGATTCCTCTCGATGCTGAATTGTATTATATAAGTTACCATAAATACCCAGATTCTTCTCATTACGAATAGGACGTATGATGTCAGGATACTGATGTTGATACTCTAAAAGTATATCATAAGTACTATCCTTAGAACAATCATCACCTATAATAATCTGGTATAAGCCCCATTCCTTCTGACATAGAATTGAATCCAATGTTCTGCGAATAACTCTTTCTTGATTATAAGTAATGATAAAAACTGTTATTGTCTTCATTGTTGTACTTTTTTATGTCGTCGTAAAGAAATATCATTTCTTTGATCGTATTTAACATAGGATAGACCGAGAATAAATGTTATAATAAAGAAATCCCAATAAGGGTAAGTCCTCTGAAGGAAAGATATAATATACAAGAGGAAAAACAAAAAACCATAACTTGACTTACAGCTTTTATAAATGTTAAAGTAAACAAGTACAAGTAGAATCGTCCCAATAATACCTTGCTGAACAAAAAACAATAAAAAGCCAGCCCCTAATAAATCCTCTCCAAATACTCCTTTACCAAACAACAAATCATCTCCAGTACTCCACATATTGTTAAATGCCTGAATAACTTCAAATGCGACTCTACCTTCAATAGCTCCTTCTTCTCGTGTCAATTTTCCAAATATCAAATTGTTAATTGCATTATCACCTCCATTATATTCTGCAAAAAACCAAATAAAAAAAACAACAAACAAAATGCCCAACAAAAATTGAGATAACTTATTTCTTGAATATTTATACAATATATAACCTACAGCAACTAGGACATATGCTGAAGCTGATAGACTGATAATAACAGCAATAATAAAAATAACATTTCTCTTTTTAAAAAAATCATAGTGATCAGCGAATAAAAAAAGAGCGACAATTGTTCCCAAATGACCCGGTTCCAAAAAAAATGCCTGAAACCTTGCAAAACCAAAACCACCTTCATTAGGGTCAAATTCTTGAAAAAAATAATAATTATATAAAGGTCGTGAGATATTCCAAGCTGATTCTTCAATTACTGTTGTATGTGGAAGTGGTAAAAAAAGATGAATCAACCAAACAAATATAGAAACTGATAGTAGTATAGCAAACCATTTGCTTATCTTATCGAAGATTTCAACACTCCACTGATCTTTAAGGTTTATCAGAACTAAAGCAAGCGATATCTGCAATAATATTCCAATATAAACATAATACTTTCCTCCATGTTGATAAAACAGTGCTCCAATTATCAAAATAACAGAAGCAAGGATTGTTGAAGATGTTACTTTAATTGCTCTAATACTATTGAAATACAAGAAGCATATGAATGCAACAATTATATCTGCCCAAATACCTATATTAAATGATACAGTAGCATGAGCGGAATCTAGCATGCAATAAAATATAAGAAGTATTATTAATGGAGAGGTCTTAACACTTCCAATCCTATCTATTTGAGGCTTATTATCCTCCATCAATTTAATGCCAAACATTTTTGTTCATATATTATTTGCCACGACATCTAGGCTTAAAACGAAAGGAGAAACCATGCGTGCAATTTCAAATCCCTAATTCAATTGCTTTTTTATTACTATTTTTTCTGTTGAATAGACTCATACATCTTGTCATCTAAGTATTTGGTCTCATGTAGCAGGTCTGGGAAATCAATCCAGAAAGTTGCTTTTCTATCTCTATGATCCTGTTATGCAGTTCGTTATACTTTTCATAACTCTTCTTATCCGTAATACTCCTTATACCACTCTGCAAAGTGGCGGAGGCCTTCGCGGAGGGTGATCCGGGGCGTGAAGCCAAAGTCTTTTTCCAGGGCGCTGGCATCGGCATAGGTTGTGGGCACATCGCCCGGCTGCATCGGAACGAGTTCCTTATGCGCATCGAAATCATAATCCTTCGGCAATACACCTGCGCGGAGCAATTCCTCCTGCAATATGTTCACGAAATCCAACAAATTCTCAGGCTGGCCTCCACCAATGTTATATACAGCATAAGGAGGTATTGGCAAACCGTCTTCGCCGGTCTTCTTCTCAGGAGCTTTATTCATCACACGGACTATGCCTTCCACAATGTCATCCACGTAAGTGAAGTCACGGCGGCAGTTGCCGTAGTTGTATATCTGGATAGTCTCGCCTTTCAACAGTTTGTTGGTGAAACCAAAGTAGGCCATATCAGGTCGACCTGCAGGACCATAAACGGTAAAGAATCTCAATCCTGTACTAGGTATGTTATAAAGCTTACTGTAGCAATGCGCAAAAAGCTCGTTGCTCTTCTTTGTCGCAGCATATAACGACACCGGGTTATCCACCCTGTCATCCGTGCTGAACGGCACCTTCTTGTTGCCACCATACACACTGCTGCTGCTGGCATAAACGAGATGCTCAACAGGATTATGACGGCAGGCTTCAAGAATATTGTAAAAGCCGATAATGTTACTTTCGATATATACTCCCGGATTATCTATGGAATAACGCACGCCCGCCTGTGCAGCCAGATTCACCACAATATCAAACTTATGCTCAGCAAAGAGACCATCCACAAGAGGCTTGTCGGCAATGCTCCCTTTGACAAAAGTGTAGTTAATGTCGGCTGGCTTCAACTCTTCCAGTTCACGGAGCCGATATTCCTTCAACGAAACATCATAGTAGCTGTTGAGATTATCAACACCCACAATGGTGCCCTCCTCCATATCTTTAAATAGTCTCTTCACAAGATTCGCTCCAATGAATCCCGCACTGCCAGTAACAAGTATGCTTTTCATATTATAATGTCACGTATGTGATGATTGATATCTGTAATCTTAAATATCTACGTTTATCCTTCCAACCTTAACGTTAACCTTAACGCTAACTATTTTTCAACCTTTATTACTACCTTCTTTACCTTCTCAGGTTTACCTACACACAACTGCGGCATGTGACCGTCCTGCGGAAAGAAGATTGCAAAATATCCATCGCCTAACTTCATTTCTATAGGCTGAATGCTTGCTGTAAAGAACGCAGCGTCTTTTTCTTCACTATATGGCTTCGTCTCTTTCAGTTTCTCTAAAGGCAAACACGCCACACGTTCCTCTCCTTTCAAAAGATATTGAATATCAATGTTCTTTCTATGCGCTTCAAAACCATGCTCATTCACCTTTTTGGTATCATACTCCGACACTATGGCTTTGACACGAGGGTTGATTTGATAAGTGCCGACAGCTATATCAGAAGAGACTTGCTGCAAGTATTTCAAGCCTTCGTAGAGGTCGGGAGAAAGGCCTTTGTATATATTGATGTTTGTTATTCTATCGTAAATCATGATTGATTCTGACTCTTATTTATTATATCCTCTTAACAATTGACCTCATAATCGGTAATAAAAACGCACCTTGCAAAGTAGCACACAGTTGCTTTCTTTCCACTCTTGCAAATTGTTTTTCTATATAATCAACCTCTTCAGAATCTATATAGCGTATAGAATTATCACCCTGTATCTCTGTTGGCTGACGACGCATTGCACGTAAAGCAATTCGATATATCCCTCGATGACGTTCTCCCCTCTTTTTTGTCCTGTGAAACAGATTCTTTAAATCTTCAACATCCTTATCTATAAGGGCAATAGGCACACCTTTTTCTGCACATTCGCGAAGTAGCTTTATAAACTTCCGATGAGTTGGATGGATTATTATTTTTTTCAAGTCAAGGCAATCATTTAGATGTTACGCAATAAAATGCTGTATATAGTTTGCTATCGTCTCAATATCGCCACTGACTTCATTGCCTATCACCAAGGCATCGGCATCATACGACTTAAGGGCACGAAGGGTAACAATCAGCGGTTGAACCTCGATATGCTTGCCCTTGGCGACGAAGTCGGTGATGGGGCCGTTTAAGGCAGCGCTGAGCGGCACATCAGGGAAAGCCTGCTCAAGAAGCATGATAACACGTTCCAGCCTGTCGGCTTTGGTGGTACCTGCCAGAATCTCATCGCGATGAGCGTCTAAGAGGGTTTGTATTTCGGTGAGAGACATTCGTATCGTTTTTAAAGAGTTTTCTTATTACTGTAACAAAGCGGTACACCTGTATTATTAAAGAACCTTAGCTGACGGCTCTGCAATTCTGCGTTCACGGCTGGATAACTTTTGAAGCACACATAGCTTTCGAGGTTGGCCAAAGGCACGAGGCTGGCATCTGCCCGACTCAACGCCCAATTGATCCGCATAATAGTGGTGAATATCTGCAACTCGGCTTTATCGCAGTTTTTCTCATTGGGAGCAACAGCATCGGTTTTAAGCTCTACAAAGCTGATTTCATTGTCGCTCACAATGGCACAATCACATTGACCTACTTTTCTCATAGATGAAGTCAACAGTTTGCCATCAATTTGGAGCAGAAACATCGGGCGATTGTTAGGGTTTGATATATCGAACCCTGGAATGTTGGCATCGGCAGAGAATTGGGATATGCCCGCATCAATTACATGTGCGTCGCCAGTGGAAGGCAACAGGCAATTATCGACATCAGGATAAGCCTTGCGAAGCGTGTTTATTATGTCACTACGATTTGCCATACTTCACTCCTATTTCTTTGCAAACTCGTTCACATACAAACGATAGAGCTTGTTAAACCTGTCGGACATCACCTCTGAAACCGAATCGAGATAGTTGCCGCCAATCATGCCTGTGTCGCTATCCATACGGGAGACAAACTTGCCGTTTTCAATAGAATAGATTGACATGTCGTTGGGTGCGATGGCTACGTTGGTAATTTTTTCCACCTTATCGCTGAGGGTGCCCATTCCCTTGAGTTTGCCAGCCAAGAGGAAAATATTTATAACAGACAATACATAAGGGCTATGGGTTGTCATAAAGACATAGCCCATTTGATTTGTTTTCTGAAAAGCTTGCAACTGATTGAAAAGTATTTCCTCAATCAAATTAGCTTGAGCTTGCGGGAACAGATGTTGTTCGGGCTCCTCAACAAAAAGCTGTGGATAGTTGTAGTAACTCAGCCTGTCGCGCTCAAAATCACTGCTAAAATCGGAACTGAAGCCACCCTTTGCAGTCTGTGGTGTACGCTTTGAAGGTGCTCCCGTTACCTCACAAAGGTATTTGGACATGAGTGACACCGGCACAGTGGATTGCACACCACTCGACATATATTCAAGCGTTATCGGTGCATGATGTTCGTCGAAGCGCACATAGTCGGCATGACCTTCGTGATAGTATTCCATGCCTTTGAGGATGGAGAGCTTGAGTGGTTTCTTCTCGCTGAACATTACGTTGGCCTCGTTGAACTCGATGACCGAATTGAACATCACGTCGAACGTTGATGAACGGTATTTCGCATCGAGCTCTGGTATTACAGAGAGCAGATTGCGCTCGGCAGGCAGATAGCTCAGCTTGGTGTTGTGGCGAACGGCATCGAAATGCTCGGTAACACTGAGGTTAATAATTTTCAATCCCTTCAGAACAATGTTCAAAGCCTCGCCGTGATACTCTATAAGAGATAAATCGCTGAAGTAAGCGGCTGTCAACCTATGGAATGAGATAAGCGGCTGAAGGAAATCGTTGACGGTGAACTCTTTCACGTCTTTATAGTCACCTATCATCACCTTCTTCTCGAACCAACGGCAATAGCACAAAATCTTCATAAAAGTGCTTTTACCTGAACTTTGCTCTCCAATAATAAGCATAACATGAGTCAAAGACACATTACCAGTATCTTTGATGGGACCTATATTTTTAATTCTTAAAGATGACATATTGATATATGATGTATTGTAGAAGGTGTTTTTGATTATACTATATCTAAATTATTGATATTCTATATATTATATGTATATTGCCAGTTTTTTGCAGTTGTAGAAGCGGTGTTGGTTTACTGCTTACAGTTTACTGTTTATAATTATTTAATGCTCAATAGTTTACGGCTTATTTGCTTACAGCTTGCAAATCGGGGCTCAGGCTCTGCTTCTTCTTGGGCTGTTCTACCCATCTTCTTACCCTCGGCTTACCCTATCGATACCCTAATGTCACACAGATGGCACAGATTTTCGCTTCGCGATGTATGATGTTTTTTTTGTCGCTTCGTCTCCTTGCTGTCTCCTATCAGCGTCCTTGCAGCGTCCTTGCTACGTCCTAGGTAGTTTGGTTCAAGGTTCAAGGGTTATAGGCTATTATCGAGACAATAACCTATAACCGTTAAAGCTTCAGTTAGAAGGGTATCACTGTTTCATCGAGCCAGTCGGTACTGACCGTGAAGTTGGTTGAGCCTCCTGCGGTGTAAACCGAACCGGTGAGCTTGGTACAGCGGTTGCGCTGGAGCGGCACGTTGGTTACCACCTTGTGCGAGATGGACTCTTCGGAGGAGTCAAGGACATCGATGGTTACCGTCATTGTCTGTTCGTCGGTGGCGAGAAACAGATAGGTGGTTGATGTTGAATGAGCTCCTACTGCTGCTCCGATGTTCACCGTGTTAACAATGCCGCTGTTGTCGGTTGCCAATCCTGTTGTTGGACTGAAACTACGACTACCACCTGAGAATGTCATCTGCATTCGGCTTGCGTTGGCTGTCTTTCCATCAGTGGAAATAACCTGCAACTTTGAGACGATTCGGTTGAGGGTGGCGCTGATGTTGACATCGTCGGTAGTGACCACGTTAACCGTTTGGGTTGCCGCAAAGGTTTCAGAAGCATGACCTCCTGTGAATGTGGCAGCGATCGGACTAGTGAGTACCAATTCGCAACCTTCAATTGTACCATAACCCAAGACTACCATGGTGTAACTGCCCATCGGGAGGGAGAGGTTGAACTCTCCGAAGGTGGTGTAGGTACTGGCGTCGTTTTTGAATTGGGTTTGTTTGTACTGCTCGGTTCCGTCGTCGGTATTGTAGAAAGCCAGCGTGATAGCTTTTACTACCGTGGGGATTTCGTCCCTGTTGGGGATGGTATCGACCGAGATTGAAAACTCGTCAACGTGAACGTTGACATTTGCTGAACCCTGTGGTTGAACCGAAGTCAACCCTTCTTTTTTGCTGCAGCTTGCCAATAGCAGGCCAGCAGCCATCACTAAAAATAGCTTTTTCATAAATTTGAATTTTATAGTTACTTAACGTTCGGCAAAGATACTATAAAAATTCAAATGAGGGGCTATTTTTTAATATTTTTTTTATCGTTTGGGTTATTCCTGCTCCACCCAAATCAACTTCCCAACATCATATCCTCTCCGTGTCGCTTCTGCAAGTATCGTCTCCTTAACCTCATCTGAAATCTTCGGCGTTCTTGCTAATATCCACAGATAACTTTCATCACTGCCGCCAACCAAAACCCATTGATAATCCTCATCTAAAAGCATTATTCTGTAGTCACCATAAAATGGGCCAAAGAACGAAACTCTCAGAATTCTTGGGGTATCAGTAAACTTAGCCTTGCCTTTTGCTTCACTTGGTTTGCCATCTTTAATGCCAGTGTTCAAAACTGCGACCTTTCCATCTTCACGCAATGAGTAATTTGCTTTGCAGAATTGAATTCCACGCTCGAATTTATGGTCAAAACGGGCTATTTCATACCAATCGCCAAGATATTTGTCGAGGTTCAAATCGCCTGATACTGAATTGTCGACCTTGGTTTGGGCATTGCAGCCAGTGAAAAAGCAGAGGCACATAATCAATAAGGTTAGGAGGTTTTTCATAATTTTTATATTATTTATTAGGAATACTAATTACCTTCATTCTTTTATATTATATTTCTGCATATAATCTCTAAGACGCAGTGCTTGTTGTTTAGTAATCATTGTAAACACAATGTTATTCTTCAGTTTATCCATTCCCATCTCATCTATTATTCGACCTATAGATACGTTCAAAAAGATTGAAGGCATAGCTGTAACATCTGTCATATCTATAATGACTTTTTCAGACTTATCCAATCCTTTAATAATCTGTGAATAGAATAAATCGCCTGCATCCGGCAATAATGCCGTCGAGTTCATTATATCCTTTAATATTATTGTACACATATCCTTAATTAAAAAAGTCAAATTCAGTTATTATTTCTTCATTTTCCATTTGAGATATATCAATCTCATAATAAATCAATGTGCCAGGGTAAGACATGTCGCAATCAAACCCTTTAGTAACATTATCGTGCTTATAAACCAATCCTTTGTGACTAAATATTCTCGCTTCTTTTGCCGGAGCAAGAATATTGCTTAATCCCATACCTTTATTTCGTGTTGTTGATTTTATTGTAAAATTGTCTTCCAAGGCTTTGAGTATAGCATCTTTGTCAGTGGTTATATTCTTATCATAATCTCTAACCGATTTTGCAATTCCAATACCAAAATCAGATATAGCTACATATAAGATGCTTCTCTCTTTATCAAATTGTATTAATGAAAATGCGTTACCATTAGCATAAGCATGATCAAACACATTGTAATATGCTTCTACCAGTCCGACATTAATTGCACTTAAGTCTTTTTCTTTAAAATAGTTTTGCTTTAGATATTGTTCAACTAGTTTGGCATATAAATCTTTACCTTCTTCTGTAATTCTCCATAAATAAAATATACTATCATACCCTGGAGCATCTACATGATCTTTTCCTCCTCGCCAATATTCAGAAAAACCTAAATCATTATAGATGTAGCTGAACATTACTTCATTTTGTTTTGACAGATGCACTTTTAGTCCAAGATTATTCAAGAAATGGATTAAACAAGCAAGGGTTACTAAATGGAATGGTCTTATATCCTTTGGGATTATCGAAGCGTCAATGTCAATCAGTACTTTATGACCAGACAAGTTGCCAATATAATCACAAAACTCATCATGAACAGAGGTAATTGTTTTTAACCAATACTCTTTTTCAACATTTTGAAAGAATACTGTCTTTATGTTTTTATCGTTAGTTTTTAATAGAGACATAGTATCCTTATTATAATTCATTCTTTAAACGTTTCCGAATTAACTTCGTTTTTCATTTCGTCGATAACCTTCAAAAGATATTGTCCGTACTGGTTTTTCAGCATTGGTTGAGCCAATTCACGCATTTTTTCTTCCGAAATCCAACCGTTGCGGTATGCTATGCCCTCCAAACAAGCTATCTTCAAACCTTGACGTTTTTCGATAACCTCAACAAATGTTGAAGCTTCAGATAAACTATCATGCGTTCCGGTATCCAACCAAGCGAAACCACGGCCGAAGACCTGTACCTTGAGCTCGCCATCGTCTAAGAAACGTTGGTTAACTGTCGTAATCTCAAGTTCACCACGAGCCGATGGCTTTATGTTCTTAGCAACTTCAACAACCTTGTTTGGGTAGAAATATAATCCCACAACGGCGTAGTTGCTCTTTGGATTCTTCGGTTTTTCCTCGATTGAGAGACAGTTGCCATTTATGTCAAATTCAGCAACGCCATATCTTTCAGGATCTGACACCCAATATCCGAAAACAGTGGCTTTCTTATTCTGTTCAGCCTCTTTCACAGCTTCTTTGAGCATCTTAGTGAGACCACTTCCATGGAAGATATTATCGCCTAAAACCAAGCAAGCACTATCATTTCCGATAAATTTCTCACCTATTATGAACGCCTGCGCCAAACCATCAGGTGAAGGCTGCTCAGCATACTCAAAATGCACACCGTAGTCGCTACCATCGCCCAAAAGACGTTTAAATCCTGGTAAATCGAAAGGTGTTGAGATAATCAAAATATCTCTGATACCGGCCAGCATCAAGACCGAGATGGGGTAATAGACCATCGGCTTGTCATATATCGGCAAGAGCTGCTTACTTACACCTTTTGTAATAGGATATAAGCGAGTGCCTGAACCGCCTGCTAATACGATACCTTTCATTTAGTTTAGTAGTTTAATAGCTTAATAGTTTAATTAATTCGTCATTTCGAGCGGAACGGAGTGGAGTCGAGAAATCCTCTTTTAGACATTGCTTTCGGGGAAAAAGGATTTCTCCATTCCGCTTCACTCCAGTCGAAATGACAGGAACGATTGTCATTTCGAGCGGAACGGAGTGGAGTCGAGACCTGAGCGAAGCGAAAGCATTCACCTTTGGTGAATAAATCCTCTTTTAGACATTGCTTTCGGGGAAAAAGGATTTCTCCATTCCGTTTCACTCCAGTCGAAATGACAGGAACGATTGTCATTTCGAGCGGAACGGAGTGGAGTCGAGAAATCCTCTTTTAGACATTGCTTTCGGGGAAAAAGGATTTCTCCATTCCGCTTCGCTCCAGTCGAAATGACGGGACTAGAGATGCTCTTCAACGCCACGGAAATGAACGTTAAGTTCATGCAAATGCTCCAAAAGTTTTCCTAATGGTGTACCTTCTGTCATCTTAGTAAAAGCGTTGACGTCTTTCGGGAAGCACTTGCCACCGTAGCCGAACTTGCCATCTGGACCCGGCACGTGAGTGTGAGTGTCGCTGATATATCCCGAAAGGAGTATGCCGGTGTGCACCTTGCGCCAGTCGGCTCCCATCTGCTCGCAGTATTCGCGGCAAGCGTTGAAATATGTGACTTTATAAGCGCCAAACACGTTGTGCATGTATTTCGTGAGCTCAGCCTCCAACGGAGTCATGATGGTGAACTTCTTGCCCACGAAAATCTTGCCGAGAAGCTCGTGTGCACCCGTAAACACCATCGTCTGCCTGTTGAAATCCTCGATATAAGTGCGCTCAGTGAGGAACTCAGGCATGTAACACACCTGGTGACCAGTTTCTTTTGAAAGCATCTCGCTCGAGCCAGGGAGAATAGTGGTGCGGACGAACACAGGGACATCAGGGAGCTTGTTGATAATCTCCTTCATCAACGTGAGATTCTGAGTGCCGTCGTCTTCAGTGGGGACGTGAATCTGCACGAAAGCGATGTCGATCTTGCTCAAATCGTCGTTATATCCTTTTGGTGGGTCGCTAATAAAGAGCTTGCACTCCGGATTGTTATGCTCCAGCCAGTGTTTCAAAGCTCCGCCCACGAAGCCGCAACCGATAATTCCTATATTTATCATTTTTAGTTTAGTAGCTTAATAGCTTAGTAGCTTAATAGTTTAATTAATTCGTCATTTCGAGCGGAACGGAGTGGAGTCGAGACCTGAGCGAAGCGAAAGCATTCACCTTTGGTGAATAAATCCTCTTTTAGACATTGCTTTCGGGGAAAAAGGATTTCTCCATTCCGCTCCATTACATTACGCTTCAGTCGAAATGACGGGAGGGAGCTTCAGTCGAAATGACGACTAATCGCGTTTGAAAATGTCGCGAGTGTATACCTTATTTATAACGTCATCAAGACAACTATCGTATCTATTTGCGATGATGGCTTGAGATTTTTCTTTGAACTTCTTAAGGTCGTTAACTACTAAGCTGCCGAAGAATGTGCTGCCGTCTTCAAGTGTTGGCTCGTAAATTATCACGTTGGCGCCTTTGGCTTTCACGCGTTTCATCACACCCTGTATGGCCGACTGACGGAAGTTATCAGAGTTCGACTTCATCGTCAAACGGTAGACACCTATTGTTATTTCATGTTCCTTATTGATATCAAAAGCACTCGACTCGGTGTAATAACCTGCCATCTTCAAAACCTGGTCGGCGATGAAATCCTTGCGGGTGCGGTTCGACTCGACGATAGCCGTCATCATGTTCTGAGGCACATCCTCATAGTTGGCGAGCAGCTGCTTGGTGTCTTTCGGGAGGCAATAACCGCCATAACCGAAAGAAGGGTTGTTATAATGTGAGCCGATACGCGGGTCGAGACCGATACCATCTATAATAGCTTGAGTGTCAAGACCTTTCATCTCGGCGTATGTATCAAGTTCATTAAAGTATGAAACACGCAGAGCGAGATAAGTGTTTGCAAACAGCTTCACAGCCTCAGCTTCCTTCATGCCGACAAACAAGACAGGCACATCAGTCTTGATAGCCGCCTCCTGCAGAAGCTTGGCGAAGGTATGAGCTTTCTCCGTCAGCCAGTCAATATCGGTCAAAGCCTTGATAGCCTCGTTTTCCTCTTGATATTCAGCGCCTTTCATCATTTTCGGGATACCGACGATGATACGGCTCGGGTAGAGGTTATCGTAGAGAGCCTTCGACTCGCGAAGGAACTCCGGGCTGAAGAGAAGATTGAACTTCTTTACGCCTTTCTTCTGATATTTCACGTAAAGGCTGCGAGTATATCCCACCGGAATGGTGGATTTAATCACCATCACGGCATCAGGATTCACTTTCAAAACGGCATCGATAACGGCTTCTACAGCGCTGGTATCGAAGAAGTTCTTCTGCGAGTCGTAATTAGTAGGCGCAGCGATGACCACGAACTCGGCATTGCGATAGCCTGCTTCCTGGTCGAGAGTGGCTTTCAGCGAGAGAGGCTTATTAGCTAAGTAATCCTCGATGTAGTCATCCTGGATTGGAGACTTCTTATTGTTCACCAAGTCAACGCGCTGTGGGACGACGTCAACTGCTGTGACATCGTTATGCTGCGCCAACAGAGTAGCTATTGATAAACCTACATAACCGGTACCGGCAACTGATATGTTCATATATGATATTCTTTATGTTTTTCTTCTTTCTTGGGTTCGAGCTTCTCGACATCTGAAGCATTCATTGCAACCGTTGCTACTGCGGCGATGCCTTCGATCTTGATTACCACGCGCTTCTCATGGCGGTTTGGCATTCTCACGTAGATACCTTCAACTCCTTCGAACGGGCCTGTCAGGATCCTTACCCTGTCGCCTTTGCGGAGGTCGATGTTCGGGTCGACAGGCTTGGAGCCCATGGTGCGAACCACCTTCATGAAATCCGCCATCTGCTTGTCGGGTACATATTGAGGCACGTTGGCGACGCCCTTGTCGTCCTTGCCCATCACGAAACGCAGATAATCGATTTTATGCTGCTTGAGGGCGAGAAGATTGTTGTAACTGTCGTAGATGAAGATGTAATTGTGAATGAGTGGCTCCGTCTTCCAACCGATGGCGAGACCCTTGTCGTTGCGGATTTTCATCCTCACCGTAGGGATATAATGCTCAATGCCCAACTCCTCCAATAGCTTTGCAGCCGTCAATTCGCGCTGATAAGTCACGCGAAACACATACCAAGCGACCGCATTTTTCTCTACTTCATTCATCTAAATAAAGGGCATAGCTACTGTACCGAGCATATCTCGGGGACATCGAAATCGCCTAATCTATTGGATTTCAATCATTTACAAAAACACATTGGGATTTTCCGCTTATTCCGACTCCTTAACAAACGCCTACACTAAGCGAAAAATAGTCATTGCAAAGATAATGATTATATAAATAGGTTCGACAAAAATTATAAAAAAAATGAGATATTTTTCAATACCTCATTTTTTCAATTACGTTGCCCAACCAGGGTTCGAACCTAGACTTTACTGATCCAGAGTCAGTCGTGTTGCCAATTACACCATTGGGCATTTCCGACCGCAAAATTACAACTTTTTTCTATTTGTCAAGAAAAAATTTAGTTTTTTTCTTATCTTGTTGATATTCACTGACTTGCCAAGCAGATTCACCGTATTTTTGCATCTCTTCAGCCACCTCGGGATACTCCGAAATGTAATTTTTCTTCTCTTTTTCGACGTATTTGTACAACCCAATCTGCTCCTCCGACGGTTTGTTGATCAAAAGCCACTCGCCATCAAGCACTCCGTATTTGTCATCACCCATGAAATAAGCGTATTTCCGGCTTTCCTTTTGCAAATCGATGCCGAAGCTGTTGTTGACATACGGAATGTTTAAAATGCCCATCACCGTCGGGAAGACATCCATCTGGCTCGCAATAGCCTCATTAGCTGTTGGTTGCATGCCATTTTTGTAAAAAATAAGCGGAGTGTGGAAATAACTCAACGGGATGGAATAATCGGTGTCGAGAGCGGCGCCGTGGTCGGCGACGAAGACAAACAAAGTGTTGTCGAACCAAGGCTTTTCGGATGCCATCTCGATAAAACGCTGCAGCGACCAGTCTGCATATTCGGTAATCTGGTATTTCTGCTCGGTATTCCGAGGCTCGAAATAATCAGGAATATAATACGGACCGTGGTCGGAGGCGGTCATCATGGCAGCGAAGAAAGGCCTGTTATTGCTCGCCATCTCATCGAAAATAGGCATAGCGAAACGGAACATATAGTCATCGGGCACGCCGAGCGTCGTCTTAACCTCGCCGGCAGGGTAGTCGGCCTGCGAGATGATACGCTCCACCCCGTTCTGGCTCATGAAGCCCGCCACGTTGTCGAATTCCTTGTCGTGAGTGGTGAAATAAGCCGTCTGATAGCCGTTTTTTTGCAAAGTGGAAGCGATGCCGTCGTACTGCAACACAGGAATGCGCTTCAGAGCATGGTTTCTGAACACCACAGGATACGACACCATGGTAGTGTAGATGCCACAGTAAGTATGTGTGCCGCTGGTATAACAATTGTTGAAACTCAACGACTTATCCATCAACGCATCGAGGAAAGGCGTGAGATTGTGGGTGTTGCCGCCATGGGCGGTCTTGTTGTAGCTCATGCCTTCCATAATCACCACAATGACGTTGTAAGATACACTGTCGGTTGCAGAGGATTTTTTCACTTGCGGTGAAAGCTCTCGCTTTGCTCGGGTCTCCGCTACGCCTAACGGCTCCGGTCGAAATGACGACACTGTCCCCTCGTCATTTCGAGCGAAACGAAGTGGAGTCGAGAAATCTCTGACTCGAGCGATAGGATAATCTTTGTCAGGATTTTCAATCCCTAAATTCTGCTGCACTATTTCAATTGCCACCTCATCTGACATAAACCTTACCTTTTGATTATCAGGGTCTTTGCTGTCGAGCCAGCTTCTTGCTAATGTGAAGTTCGGGTTCAATCCTAATTGATTAAGCATGGCATTATTGCAAAAATAAGCGGTGCCGACCATGATAGGCGACTTCTCATTCAACCTGCCGCGCATGCCGATGAAGACAAGTCCCCAAAGCAACACGGTATAAATTCCATATTGCAGATAATACACTGATTCCCAGCCAGTTGAGCGTTTCATTATGCGGTTGGCAAAGAACCAGAACACAAATCCCGAGGCGAGCACAGGCAGCATCATGAGGATATACGTCGGCTCCTCGAAAATCATCTTGAAGACGAAGGTGCTGTCGCCCGTCGCCATCCATTCAAAGGCGGTGACGTTAAACCTGTCGAAGAACTGGTCGAAGTAAGGAATATCTGCGGCACAGATGCCGAAAGTTATTGTAAAACAAATAGTTAGAACCCAAGTGTAGATTATCTCAAAGAGCCTGCTTTTTTTGCCAAAGAAAGAAAAAATCGTCAAAATTATCGTTGGAATTGCTATCACAAATCCAATAGTAACGATATCGAAGCGAACGCCCATGATGAAGGCTTGGGTTATTTCCCACAAGGTGGTTTCGCCTAGCCTATCGAGATTTAGTAATAACAATGCAACTCTGAAAGCAGTATAAATAGCTATCAGCAGCAGATATAGTTTGAATGTTATTTTTACAAAAACCGGGAGTTTTTTCATGAACACAAACAATTTAAATCGTTTTGAGTTTCCTCGCACTTCGTGCTCGGAATGACAACATTTTTTGTTTTTATTATGGCGCGGCTTATTGGCTATTACAAACTAGTATGCACCATCATGCCGCGCCATATCATCACCCCACTTTTGTCCTGTCATTCCGAACGGAGCGAAGCGGAGTGAGGAATCTTATCTGAATAACTTTTCAACCTCTCTAATCGCATTCGGCAGCACCAGCACCACCACTCTGTCTTCTGCTTCGATTTGGAAGTCGCCGCTCGCGATGTAGCTCACCTCGCCACGGATGATGCCACCGATGATGGCGCCTTCCGGGACGTGCAGCTTATTGATTGGCCGCATGGTAGCGAGGCAGCCGTCAGGCACCACGAACTCCATGATATCGGCATCGATGCCGCTGAGGCACTTCAGAGTCGAGACGTTATCACCCAAAGTGTAGCGCACTATGTAACTCGCCGCGATGAGTTTTTTATTGATAATCGTATCAATACCAATACTTTGCGAGATATCGATATAATCGATGTTATCGACGAGTGCGATGGTCTTTTTCACGCCGTAAGCCTTAGCCTGGAGACATGTCAAGATGTTGGTCTCGGTGTTTTCCGTCACAGCGATGAAGGCGTCGACGCTCTTGATGCCTTCTTCCTCGAGCATGTCGACATCACGGGCATCAGCATTGACT
>Ga0265301_10000439_pt1 | contig 61928 bp, 80 predicted proteins | sample AusTroGonzalo_MG_2_FD_193488 | JGI IMG/M metagenome (GOLD analysis project Ga0265301, IMG submission 193488) | Bovine rumen microbial communities from tropical cattle in Woodstock, Queensland, Australia - Gonzalo_04 | ecosystem: Host-associated > Mammals > Digestive system > Stomach > Rumen ... | reverse complement strand
GCCGGGCACGGACAAGCGGCTCATGTTCCTGCGCGGGGACGGCACATGGACCGAAGCGGCGGCGAGCGTGAACAACATAACTCCGTCGGGCGGCAACATCACGCTGCCCGTATTCTCCGGGGCGACATCATCCTCGGCGGGGACCCAGGGACTTGTTCCCGCGCCCACGGCAGGAGCGCAGGACATGTTCCTGAGCGGGAACGGCACATGGAAGGCGGCCGCGGCCGCGGCAATCTCCGCCGTATATCCCGTAGGCTCGCTCTACTGGACGAGCAAGGCTCCCGGCAGCGGGGGAGACCCCAACACGCTCTTCCCGGGGACGACGTGGAAACGCCTCAAGGACTGCGTGATACGCGCGGCGGGCGACAGCGACCCCGTGGACGACACCGTACGGGGCGCGGACAGCGTGACGCTCACCGCGAACAATCTGCCCCAGCACGCGCACTCATTCACGGGAACGAGGGCACAGACCGAGGCGGAATCGGCGCACACGCACAGCGTCGGAAGCCACACGCATACGCAGGGAGGGTCGGTCAGCGTGACGACCAATCCGACTTTCACGGGAACGAAGGAGTCGGTGTACCCCAACAGCACTTCCCTGACGAAACCGGATAGCTTCAACCTCCCGGCTGCGGTATGGTCGTCGCTGCCTGACCTCAGGTATACTGTAGCCGTACAAACACTTAATCAGTCTACGTGGACTGGCACATTAGATTATTATGCAGAGGCGATGTCGTTCACGTGCACTCCGGGAATAAGCCTGTCGCGCACGGGAAGCGTAACCCAGGGAACCTGGAGCGAAAAACCCAACAGAATATGGACAAATGAAATTTATGTACCGGGACCGGACCCGGACCCAAATATTACCACCACAATACATCCGTGCACGGGTACCCCTCCGGACACGCTCAACATAACGCCCAGGGGTACAATCTCAGGCGGAGCATACTCCATCTCCGGCAGTACCGGAGGAAGCACAGCGTTCAACACAGGGACAGGCTCGGCGCATAAGCACTACTACACGCCGTCGGGAAGCGTAGGCAACAACACTACGACCAATGCCTCCGTGAGCACAAAGAACAGGTATCTCGCGCGCTACTGCTGGGAGCGGACCAGTTAGGCGCGCACCGGCGGCACGGAACGTTTACAATCTGACGCGCATATGCTATAATAAGCTATGCTCAGGAACATAAGACAGACAGACAAAGATTTTATCCCCGAAATCAGGAGGTGGGGATGCCTTTTCCTCTGCTTCGCCCACGCTTCTCCCGACGAGTTCGAGGGAAGAACGGGCGTGAAGAGGCTCAACCAGCTCTGGCACGTCGCGCAGTGGTTCGGCTATATATCGGGCGACCTCAACGGCGACGGCGACCAGGATGACGAGGGCGAGGCGGAGGTCAGGGATTATGACGGGCTCGCGGAGCTTTTCGCCCTGAACGCGCGCTATGACAACAGGCACCATTCCCCGGACGAGGTTCCCGGAAAGGACGTCCGCGTCATCTTCGGGTGCTGGAAGGACAAGAAGACACATTTCACGAACCTGTCGTACGGCAGGAAAGGATATATGATAACAAATGACCCAATGGGCTCGTCCGCGACCGTAAGGAACGGCGTGCTCGTGTCAACGAGGTGGCTCTATGGAACCAAGAAAGCTTAACATGTACCGCCTGTCGCACAAGGGCGGGCAGGTTGACACAGTCGGGGCGCAGTCCATGATTGACGCGCTCCGCGTGGCTGACGAGACGGAATCCCCGGTCGTACAGGCATTCATGCTCAGTGAGGGAATCGACGTCGCGCCGACTCCTCTTGAGGTGCTCCTCCGTGTGGACGTCGCCGAGGCGGGCACCGGAACGGCGTCCCCTGCCACGGCGCAGGTGCACGAGGGCGACAGGATTACGCTCACGGCTTTCCCGGCGGCGGGGCATGTGTTCGACGGCTGGAAACTCAACGGCGAGGTCGTGTCGAACGAGAGCGAGTGGCTCTTTACGGTGCCGGAGCTTCTTCCGGGCGAGGACACGCTCGTCGTCACGGCGGCGTTCAGCCTGGCCGACATCTCCTGGACCACGGAGGTATCACCCGCAGGCGCTGTCTCCGCGGGCTGCGTCGCGTTTCCTTCGTCAGGCACCGTCAGTGCTGGCGGGGACATTTCCTGCATCGCGTCCGACGGAGACGGATGGTCGTTCGACCACTGGGAGACCGGCGGCCAGACGCTGTCGGGAGAGCGCATACTGGAGACTGAGGCACCGCTGGCGGGTACTCCCGTGTATACGGCGGTATTCACGGAGGACCAGCCATGATGAGCGGCATCGGAAGAGTTTTACTTTCTCGGAGGTAAGACAATGGATGACAAGACGATGGATTTAATAACAATGCAGTTTCAGTCAATAAACGCGCAGTTCCTGCAGGTGAACGAGAAGCTGGACAAGCTCACGGAGCTTACTCAGCAGACGAACGTGCAGGAGCAGAAAATACAGCAGCTTGAGGCACAGCTCGCGGGAATACAGAAGCAGCTTGAGAAGCAGCAGGACAAGAAGAGCGACACGTTCTGGAAAGTCATGTCGCCGCTCCTGTCCGCGTTCCTGTCAGCCGTGGTGGCATTCATAATATCGGGAGGACTTTCAAAATGAAGGCAAAGACAGCGAGCCTTATAAGCAAGGTCATCGGTGTGGTGGTGGTGGTCGCGGGCAACGCGGCTCTTTTCTGCCTCGTCGCCGCGAGGAAAATCACGGTAGACGAGATGAAGGTGATGTCCCCGGTCGTGAACACGGCAGGGTTCTGCGTGATGGGAATATTCGGCACGGTTGACATCAACCTGCTTGCGGAGAAGTTCTCCACGAACAAGGAGCAGTGATGTGCAGGAAGTTCTTATCTGGTCTGGTATTGCTTTTATTGCTGTCGTCGCTGCACTGTTTTTCAGAGGCCTATCTGGACGACGAACAGGAAGCGGAGCTGATGACGCTTCTGGAAGAGTCGCAGGCGGAATTAACAAGCTTGAGGACGGACTCAAAGGTGCTCAGGAGTCAGCTGGAACTATCACAGGAGCAGTGCAGCACATTGGAGACGGAATTGGAGCAGCTTCAAGCACAGCTGACAGAATCGGAGCAGGATGTGCGGGACTTGAGGACAAGCTCAGAAGAGCAGAGGAAATCCTACGAGAAGCACATAAAGAACGAGGGACTGAAAGCGGCGGTGTTTGAGATAATCTCAATCGTGCTCGCCGTAGCCTGCGCTGTAATCGCTGTTTTCTAGGGGGTGTATGTTATGACGGACAACGAGCTGTGGCAGAAGAGGATAAGGAACTACGCCGGGCTGCTCGGAGGCCTGCTTCCGTGGATAAGCCTTTTCGGCGCGTGGATGTACGGAACTTTCACCGGCGGTCTTACCGACGGCTTCTGGCGGGAGCTCTCGATAAGCGCCACATACTACACGAACCCGGCGCTCGCGGGAATCCTGACCGCGGCGAGCCTGGTCCTGATGTGCTATGACGGCTACGACTTGCAGGACAACCTCGTCACCACGCTGTCGGGCGTATTCGGAATAATGATTGTGCTGTTTCCGTGTTCGTGCGGCATCGCGCCGGAGCACACGGGGCTTTTCCAGCTTCCCGTTAATGCCTCCAACGTAGTGCACAGCACCGCGGCGGTGATTTTCTTCCTGCTCCTGTCATACAACGCGCTTTTTCTTTTTACCAAGACGGATGCCGGGAAAGAAATGACAAAGAGGAAAAGAATCCGGAACATAATCTACAGGATATGCGGCACAGGCATGGTGTGCTCGCTCCTGCTGATGTTTCTTCCGGTTTATTTTGACGCTAAGATATGGTGGATAGAGACCCTGGCCCTCACATTCTTCGCCGTATCGTGGCTCGTCAAGGGCGGTGCGTTCCCGTTCCTGAACGACAGGGAATAAAAAGGCTGCCATCAGGCAGCCTCATTTATACTCCAGTACTCTCTATTACCGCACCACATAACGGACATATCCAATAAACATATCCGTGGCGCATGTATTGTATACAGCTCATGTGACAACGCATACAGTAGTGCATAATCACTCCTTTTTCCCGAACGGCGTTCCGTCCGTATAAGTAAACGTATAGAACATCATGCTGCATGTGAATATGTCAGAACCCGCGACAAATGCTGTTCCAGCGCCGCAGTCTGTATTATATCCCGTAATAAGATGAAATGCGTGCTGATTCTGCTGCAGCCTCACCCATACAAGAGGCATCGTTCCCGCGGGCCTGTTCCGTGTACTCGGAAAACGCTCCTGAACGTCGGCGAGGAACTCGTCGAAACCCTTGTACGGCCGCCATGTCTCCTCCGGCTTGATACGGTACTCGATGTCAGATGACCATGACGGATTGGCTATGATGTCCTCCCACGGGCTTGAGCTGCGCCATCGCTGCTGTATCTGCCTGCCCTGACTGTATGCTGCCTTTATCTCATAGAGCGGGTCATAGTAGGCATAATTCCAATGCCTGCCACTGTCATCCATGAAAGAGCAGTCAGTTATCCCGAGCAAAGTCCGATATACCCCTTGCCCCTCGCTCTGGCCATCTACAGTCAGTTTAAGGTCATCCAAATTGTCATCAAAGAACATCTTTTTCCCTATAAGGGAATCGTCACCTTTTGTCCTTATGAACTTAGGGTCAAACAGGCTTATTTCCTTCCGCTCCATCTCCTGCCTCCTTAGTTTTTTCCGCCTCCTCGCGGGCCTTTCTCTTGCTCCTGGCCGTTCCCTTGAGCACTATGACCTCAAGCACGACCCATGCCGCGGCTCCGGCCGCAAGCCATACCCAGCCTATACCTGTCAGCACCGGGCCGCACATCTGCACGACGCAGAACACCGCAAGGCAGGGGAACGCCGTGAGCACGAGTCCCGCCACAAACAGCAGCACCGAAGTCAATATGACTATTACGGCCGCCGCGAGCAGCCTGAGCAGGGCCGTGACAATCCATGCCAGTCCCTGTCTTAATTTTCCCATAATCGCCTCCTAATTCCTTATATCAATGATTTCACGGCCCTCTACGGTACCGTCCGTGTAACGTATGACGGAGCGTGTCCTGCGTTTTCTGCCGGAGCGTTCTTTCGTGCTCTCCGACAGCTTCTGCGCCGCGTCATTCATGGCGGAGCACATTGAGTCCTCCGTCTCATACGAGCGCCGCAGCATGTCCCGGTGACGGCTCTCCTCTATGTTAAAACGTCTTATTTCCCTGTCCCTGTCGTCCTTCGCGGACGCATCGAGCCACATTGACCCGAAGATGACAAGCGCGAGGAGCGGGCTTCCGCCCAGGAGCGCGAGCAGAAAGAGAATTCCCATAGGTGCCTCCTACTTTATACGCATGACATACTTGTCCGCGCATTCCTGCAACGTCAGCCTGCCCCTGTCGAGCGAGCTGTACTCCGGCACAGCCCCGCACTCCGGGCATGACTTGGTCCGGTTCTGCTCCTCCGCCGCGGATTTCTGGCTCGTGTGCCACGACAGCCTGCTCCAGCCGCATGAGCAGCGGTAATAAACAGTCCATGAGGGTTCCCGCATCAGTCCGCTCATTCAGCCACCTCGAATATGTCCTCTCCGTCGGCATCGTCAAGCGTAAAATCAAGCCACGCAAGCTCCTTGAGCGTCCTGACGCTGACCGCCTTGACTCCGTAGACCTTCACCACCACGGACGGCAGCGAGAAAAGCCTGTAGAGCATGTTCGTCACCGGTCCCAGTCCCGCCGCGCGGTACGCTTTCTGTGTGAGCACCTCACAGAAGATGTACTCCTCGTTCTCCGCCGGAACGACATAGTCAGATGCGTTCCGTATCACCACGCGGTATTTGTGCGAGCCGTTACGGCGCGCGTTGTACCTGCTCGTATCTTCCGCAGGTTTCACTATTCCAGACATATTGTCAGTCCTCCTTACACCTTTTATTGTACCACTTTGATGAATACTTGTCAAGAGCTTTTCCAGCTGTGCCGGATATTCTGGCCCTGTTGTACCGGACGCGGTAGTTCTGCCGTGCCAGCCATGCAGCGCACTCCGGGCAGAGCACGTTGTCGAACCTTCCGCTTCCCCTGCGCAGGGGGCTGCCGCACGCGCGGCAGGTCACGTCATACATCACGGTGCCTCCTTTTCTCCGACAGGTACACAGCGCACGACAGCGCGAACGGCGCTATGACGTCGAAGAACATCGCGGGGACCGCCTGCATGAAAAGCCTCAGTATGTCCGCGTCACCGCCGAAAAGCCCTGTCAGGAACATGAACACGTCCGCCGGACGCTCCTGTTCCATCACAGGCACATTTCCGGGACGGGCAAGAAGCAGCGCGTCGTACTCGGCGGCGAGCTCATCCTCTTTCTTCCTGGACTCCCGAAGCTGCTCCGCTATGGTATCATACCTCGCCCAGCTCATTTTCTGCCAATAATCTGCCTCACCCTCGAGCCTCTCCGTCTCGGCTTTCTGTGCATCAATGCGCTCGCAGAGCATGCGGAGCCGTCTCTCGTAAAGCTCCGTCTCGCCGCTGTCCTCGAGCCGTTCCGACTCCTTCTTGTCCTCCGTCCCGCTCCACGCATCGTAGTTGACGGTGAGCGTCGAGAGCATCGAGTAGGCCACTATGACCGCTCCGAGCGCGATGAACAGCACGGAAAAAAATCTTACCGGACCTTTCTCCTGCATGAACCACCGTCCGGCGGTGAACGCCGTCGCCGAGAACATCACCATGACCGTCCCCGTGATAATGCCGACGGCGAGCGGGCGCCCGAACGACGCCAGCGCGACCGCGGTATGATATGCGGACATTATTGCCGCGACAAACCCCACTATGACCATGACGAAAAATGTCACGGATGCAGGGGATATACCGCGGCGTACGGTATGTGTCTCTTTCTCCTGCTTCTTATACCCGTCAGGTTCCACGGACTGCCCGTCCGGAGCGTCGGCCTTACGGACGGGTTTCTTCCTGAGCACTCCCGTGGTCACGGCGTACTTCCAGTCGTAGCCCGAGTGCTCTGCGCTCTGCTCCCAAGCCTGCATGACACCGGCGAGCTCGTCAGGCTTCATCCTTAAGGTGTTCTCGTACTCGCTGCGGGCGCACACAGCGCCGTTCTCCCACAGCACCGACTCCTTGCCTTCCACGAGCTTCATACCGCTCACGGGATGCTCTATGACCTTAACCATTTCTCGAACTCCTCGTAATAATCCTTCTTGTGACTCTCACCCGCGTCGTAGACCCAGATGTCATCAGGGCTTACGCCGTCGGCGACGAGCTCCTCACGGAAATCATTCGTGACGTTTTTCGGTGTTATTATCATCGTAGGTTTTCCTTTTCCTATCGCGGTCTGTCCCGCGATGAGGCTCTTGCCTGTTCCGCAGGCCGCCTCCACCATCGTTATCTTCCGCTTCACCGACCGCTCTATTATACCTTTCTGGTAACCGTAGGGTTCCCTCATACATTTTCCTCCTGCAGTGGCGGCAGAGAAGGACAATCTCGTCCCCTGCCTTAATCGCGGACATGCTTTTCTGCTCTATGGCAGCGCAGCACTCCCACATCGTAGGCATACGCCCGTATGACCTGCCGCACACGTCGCACGCAAGTTCGTATTCCGTCATGTCCTCAGCTCGAATATATCTTTGGTACTGGCAGCGCCGATAAGCTCCTCGCCCACGTTCAGTGAGGAGTAAATGCGCTCCTCGACGCTTCCCTCCATGTAGAGCCTGTACACGTATTTCATGCGTACAGTCTGCCCGCGGAGAACTCTGTGCCGCGACTGGTGGTCAGCCTCGACGCTCGAGTCCGAGCAGGCATAAATCATGTAGTCACAGCCCTTCATGAAATTGACGCCGTACGCGGCGGACTGCTGGTTCGCCACACAGACACGGTACCGTCCCGACGCGAACCCCTCGCGGGCGTCCGCTTTTTCTTTGTCATTCTGGTCGCCCGAGTAGACACAGGAGGAAATCCCGGCCGCATCGAGGGTGTCGCGCACCAGGCGCATGAAGTTCTTCCGGCATGACCAGATTACTATCTGGTACTGCTCGGGGCCTATCTCGTCCACGAGCTCCATGAGCGCGTCAAGCTTCGGGTTCTCCCCCAGCGGGACGCTCTCCGTCTTTGGTTTTTTGCACTCCGCGTGGAGAGGGCAGGTCGCACGGAGTATTCCTTCCTGCTCGCCGCAGTCCTTGCACGACGACACGGGCTCGAACCCGTTGCAGATGTCGAGGAGCCTGTGCGAAAGCTCGAGTGCGGCCGAGTTGCCGAGGGTCACGTTGTCGGTGAAACCGAGCTTAACGAGCTGCGTATACAGCTTCCTCGCGCTGCTTCCAAGCCGCACCTTGCGCTCTATGGGATGCTCCACGAACTTCTCGAGGCGCGTGTCGAACGCCTCGGCGCGGCTCACGGACTCCGTGCACCAGCCGTACCGCGCTATTATCTTCTCCGGATGCTTGAACGGCGTATACTCCTTGTGGTCTATTATCCACTGCTGGTTGCTGTACGATATGCCATATTCCCTCTGCACCGCCATCATCGCCCCCGCGAGCGTGTCCGAGCCGCCACGCCTGTATGCGTTCACGAGCTTTTTCCTGATACCCGTCCATGATGCGACGTCACGCTCGCCCGAGTGCTCGGGTATCAGCACGCGCCGCCCGCGCCCCACTCTTATCGTCATCATCACACAGTACTGCTCCGCCAGGGCATACATTCCCTCAGGGTATGCCTCACCGTCGAGGAACTGGTACTGGTCCACGACGTTGAGAGGGCTCTTGCTCATGAGCGTCCCCGTGAGAGCCATGCGCTCGCCGAACATGTTCAGCATCTTAATCAGGCGCGTCCGCGTGGATTTCTTGCTCTCCTGCGCAGGCGCCGTCGTCTTTATCTTGGAGCTCTCGTCGAGCACTATGAACGGGTCAGGATTAGCTTTCAAAAAACGCCGGACAATCTCCGGGAGCATGCCAAGGCCTGTTGTCTTATTACCCTTTATTCCTGACGGGCTGAAAGCCTCAGTGTTCACGATAAGGAACTTCTGTCCCATAGGGCGCCTCCCTGAAATCGTTGACATTCATGCCGACGGACACGTCCTCGAGCGCCCGCAGCGCTATGTCCTGCGTGGTAATCATCCATACTTTGCCTGCGCACCACACCACGACGGCTATACACAGGTTCGGATGCTGTACGTAAAAACGCGGCTGAGTCCTCTCCATCTTGAACCTGCCGCTTTTGTCGGCGAGCTTCATCTCGTGGAACTCCGCCCTGCCGTCATTACGGATGCAGAGGACGTCCGGAAATCCCGGTACTTTCTCCTCGTTCTCCATCTCGAACACGTCTATGTATTTGCCGCTGCGCCTGAGCTTGCCGAGCCATGCGTTCTTGAAGTCCTGCTCGTTCCGGAACGGCCCTGCCAGCTCCGGGCATGACATGTCATACCTCATACATCACCTCCAGCCCGCACGCCTCCGCGACCTGCTTCTCGACACACGCTCCCCTGCTGCCTTCCCAGCCTTTGAGCATGTATACGTGCGTGCACCCCAGGAGCACGCGCAGGTTCGCCTTCATATAATCGGCATACGACGGTTTCTTTCCTACCGCGCCGAGCATCATATCGAGTCCGTCGCCGATGTCCGCGGGGTTCTGCACAGCGCCCCAGCCCTCCGATTTGAGCCTGTCATAGGCATCCTTGAACCGCTGCCGCCAGCCGTCGTCCAGCGTTATCGGTCCTGATATATAGACGATTCCGTCTTTCTGTCTGTTGTGTCTCATATCTACACATTAACACAAGTATTAAAACTTGTCAAGCACTTTTGTGAAAAATTATTCATCGGGCTCGTCATCATCGGAGTCCATATACTCGCAGAACTCGGAGAAGCTCATATCCTTTTCGCCGTCGCCGTATGCCTTGGCTTTCTTCCTGAACTCGGTGAACGTACCTTCCTTTATCGCCGTGTACGCCGCGCGGACGAACTCACGGCAGTCCCCGAGCGACGGGTCCCATTCTACGCCGTCCGCCCAGCTCGTGCCTATCTCCGGGCAGGAGATGACCGGGAGCTCCATATCCACTGCGTTCTCCATGCACTCCCTGACGCGCATCGTACGCTCGACCGCGAGGTCGATGTCGTCGAGGCTGACGTCCGAGTTGTCCTCGTCGTGGACCGACAAGATGAGGGATATTACCTCCAGTCCCGCGTCATGGTCCCCGCACATCATGCGGAATATCGACGCCGTGGCGAGCTTGGTCATATCGGACGACGAGCCCTGTATGAGGTAGTTCATGAACTTGTACGCATCGTTGTCGTGCCCTCTTCTGAGGTGGATGCGGCGTCCCATGAGCGTCCGTATGTAACGGCGCTTGAGCACGACGCGCTGCACCTGCTCCATGAGCTCGAAGAGCCAGGGAGCTGCCGCGGCTACCTTGTCGTAAAGGTCCTGGGCGAACTCCGCGTCCCAGCCGTACATCTCGCACATGTGCGGGAGCCCGAGCCCGTAGGACACGCCGAACCTGATGTTCTTGGCGTACTTGCGTCCTATCTTCGGGCCGTGTGCCTCGGCAAGCCCGGACACCTTTGTGACGTACTCGTGCTCGTCGAGGTACGGGTTCTCCCTGTACATCGCGCGTATTCTCTTCCCGTTCTCGCCGGGGGAGAACTGCGCCGCGACCCGGTTCTCCTGTGCGCAGTTCATCGTAGGCATGTTGGCCGTGATGAAAGAGTGCGTGTCACACTCCATTATGAGTGCTTCCCCCCGGACAGGGTAAATCTTCCTTATCGTGACGGGAAACTTGTCTTTTTGCCAGAACCCGAGCGCCGCCGCCGTGTCCGCGGGAATCCCCCGCCCGAAATAACGCGCCATATAGAGCGACTTGTACTCCGCCCCCCTGCGCTGCACGAACATGTCATCCGGCAGTGAGGCATAGTCGAAGCTCCACCCAAGATTGTTGCGCGTAGTCTGCTCGGACCACTCCATAAGAAGCCTGCCACGCACACGCATTGCATGTAGGACACGATTCATCGTAGCGTGAGCAAAATGCCTGATGTACAAGTTGTATATCGTATGCTCCTTACCATAATTATTACGCTGTGCCGGAACATACTGCTCCGACCATACTGCGTGTATGCCGTTACAGGCCAGGAACTCGGCAAGCTTACGCATGAGCGTCTCCCTGCACATAGTTATTACGCACCTTCTCCTGCCTATGCAGGCGTCCGTATCAAGAATTCCCGCGATAAGTCCCGCGCGGAAAGCCCTTGATGCTGTGTACACCCAGTCAGGAAGTGTCTTATTCTCCTTCCGGCCGAAGTGCTCGCACAACCATCTGCATACATCAGCTCTGAGCGCGGCGTGAAAAATAGTCCCACGCTGCCTGGGTGGAACACAGGTGAACAGGTACCTCGCCTCGGTGAGCAGGTTCCGGTTTTCCACATGCAGTATGAGCTCTCCGGAGTTTTTCTCTGCCTTCACGTAACCGTCACCGAGATAAAGACCACAGACATAACCTTTGGTCGCATCAGGCAGAGTCCCCAGAACATCACTGCCGGGTATAGTTCCTCCGTCATAGCTTGGAAAGTCCCGGTAGAACGCGAGCTGGTCGCCTACCTTGAAGTCCTTGGCCAGCTTGATATAAGCTTCTTTCCTGTCCGTTGCGTAGTGCCTGTGCTCGGGTATCTGTTTCAGTATTACACCGTTAGAAAGCTCGAAGGCAAGCATGTCCCGCTCCTGCACGTAGGCCTTGTAGCCCTGTCCCTTTCCGTCCAGATTAACTAGGACATGCTTTCCGGTCATCATTTCGTCCCCCCGGACATACCCGTCGAATGTCAGGAACAGTGAATCCATTGACAGACAATAGTCGTACTTGAGGAACGCATGGCCTTTCTCCGACACGAAGCACTCGCGGCACATCCTGGCGAGGTTGACCTCATGGTCTGTCTTCTCGAAGAGCACCGTCCTCGACGGAATCTGCTGGGCGTTCGCCTGCGAGCAGGAGAGGCGCCCCGTCTGCCTCGCGCCCACGACATTGTACGTGCAGTGGAGGCGGTACTCATCCGCGTCCGGGACGGCGAGATTTCCCGCGTCGTCGAAAGCAGGAGAAGGCTTTCCGTCCCTGTACGCGACGATGTAGCGTCCGAAGCCCGGCCCCAGGAACTTGTCCGTTATGTTCTTCGCCTGCTTGTACTGCGCGAGGTCGGTCACTATGGGGACCTTGCCGCCCAGCTCGGCAAAAAGAGTCTTGTTAATAGACGGGTTCGAGGACACCTCGTAGCCGAGCCCGGTGAGCTGCGACGCCGTTCGCTCCGCGTACTGCTTGGGAACGTACATCACGAGACGCCCCTTCTCTATCCTGACAGCCTTCCCGAACGTCCCGCGGAGAATTTTTTTCTGCTCCGTGAGCTCGTCGCCCTCGAAGAGGTCGTTCTTGTTCAGGAACTTGGTCCCGTCGGTCTTTTTGAATCCCTTGATGTTGATTTTATATTTGTATTCCACGCAGAACCGGTCCATCTGGACCGCGAGCTGCTTGGGTGAGTTGATATTGACTTTTCCGTACTTGCCCTCATAGTCGGCCCGCAGCCTGTCCACGGCATCCTGCGCCGTCCGGCAGTTCCCGAGCCACCTGTCCATGTCGATTCTCACGCCGCGGAGCTTCATGAAAAGCGCGGCCTTGAGCACGGCCATGTTCATCTCCATCGCGGGCATAAGATTCTGTTCGGCAAGAATTTTTTTCTGCATCTGCCATATCCTGTACGGCTGGTCGGCGTCCGACCTTACGTATGCCCTTATCTCCTCGGCATACCCCCTGTCCCAGAGGTCGGCGAGGTGCTGCCGGAAATCACCCTTGAGGCCGAGCCCCAGCGCGATTCCCTCGAGCGTGTCCTTGCCCTTGCCCTCGTGCAGGTACTTGCGGGCGAGCGCGTCCAGGCTGAACGGCTGGTACTCGTCTATGAGGCTCTCGGCGACGGCTATGTCTATGACGGAGCATCGCACGTCGCGCGCGTCAACATGCAGCGAAGTACAGCCCCAGATAAGGTCGTAGAGTATGTTCGTCCCTATGAGAGTCACGCCGGGGGACAGGAGAAGATTCCTGACCTCGTCGCCGCCATCACCGTCAAGGCTCCATGTGCTCACGCCGTCATGGAGCCCCGCGCATATAACACGCCCTCTGCCGAACACGCAGCTCGGACCCCGGGCCTTGAGCTTGCCGCGGGTAACGAGGTACGGGTCATATGTCTCATAGTCGAACGCAATCTCTTTTACCGTCATGTCCAGTCTCCCTCTGTCTGTATTTTCTCCAGCTCATCGCTGTGCTCTTTCTGCTCGATAAGTGCACCCAGTACACTGCTGCCGTTATGCTTCTTGAGGCAGTCAGGGCACAGGAACACGCGGCCCTTGCCGCAGTCCGAATACGTTCCGTGTTTGTCTGCCCTTTTCCGCATCAGGCACACGCCGTAGCACTCAGCAACTAGCCGCGTTCCTTTCCCGCCAAAAAGAGGCATCCTGCATATCAGGCAGCTATCTTGTTCCATCATCCTGTCCGTTTCCTTCCATATCTTTCTTCATCTTGTCAATCAGGCTGTACGGTGCTCCCAGCTGGGACGTCATCAGCGTGAGGCGTCCTGACTTGTCGTCAGTCATGCTTACGTCTATCTTGACGCACACGCCCAGCATGGCCAGGGGCACCTTGTTCTCCTCATAAAGATTCGCAAGGCTCCTGCAGAACGTATGTGTGTCGGAGACAAATCCCTTGAGCACCTCCTCCATGTCGTCGGCGTTATGCGCGCTCAGCCATGCGTCTAATTCCCTGCCCGTAAAAGCTACCTCAATTTCTTCCTTGTCCATTCCTGTGCTCCTTATAGTAAAGTCCGTGAGGCATCTCGTCCAGCCACGCGACCCTGATTCCTTTTGCCCTGAGCCAGCCCACGCACATCGCGAGGGCCGGTTTCTGCTCTATATACTCCGCCTGTATGCTCATGGGGCAGCCCGCGAGCGTTATGTCCGTGTAGCCCTCGAAGTACGCCTCGAGAAGCATCGCGCTTATCGAGTTGTTGATAGGGAGCTCGTCCGACATTCTGTCTACCTCCGGACATACCTCACGGACCATTTTGTGCCCGCGGAACTCAAGTCCGTGAAACTCATAGTACCTCCCGGCATTCTCTATCCTGTGTGTGCCGACCGTCCACACCTCGAAGCCCGGCCAGTCGGCCCTCGCGTCAACGCAGTCCTTGCCGACGACCGGACCCTTGCCGAGTATTATAAGCTTTTTCTTCATTTATACACACGCTCCGGAAACTCAGGCTTGACTATTTCCCAGTCCTCCGCGAGCATGTCCGTCTGACTCGCGAGCCAGCCCGGTACGTAATATCCCTGGGCGTCCACCATGTCAATGTGCGGCCGTATCGTGACCTGATGCTCCCCGAAATAATCCTTCGCGGGCGCATTCCGCATGTCTTTGCCGCTGACCGTGCTTCCATCCTGCAATACCAGGAACATTCCCCTGCCGTTCCAGCCCGTGCGGGCCACGGCGTTGCCCCTTTTAAGCGCGATGATTGCCATTCCGAAATCCATTTTAATCTCCTTTCCTGCTACACAGGATTATTCACAATTCCAGGCAGGGACAGGATAAGGTCCGAGAGCCGCTTGGCTACGGAAGTGCACGGCTTGAGCTCCGGGCACGCCCCGTGCCACACGCATGAGGGCTGCGAGCACAGCCCCACTGCCACAAGGAACGGGTCGGAGCTCCGCATGAGCGTTTCCACGGCCTTGAGCATGAACTGCCTCGTACTTGCCTCCGTCTTCCGGCATAGCCTCTGTTTCGCCATCTCGACGAAACTCTCCGCCGTATGGTCCTGAATGAACAGAATCTCCTCGTAGGGGTCATTGGACCGCTCTTTCCCTGTCCAGTCAGGACGCGAGCTCTGGACCTCGGGCTGCGGATGTCCCTTGGTCGCCCGTATGAGTTGCATCACTACGCTTTTCGGTGCCCTGCCCGTCATGCGGAAACGCACGCTGCGGAGCACCGAGTGGTTCGCGACAATCTGCCTTACCCACCACTCTACCTCGGCCTTCTCCTGCTCGGAGCCGAACTTCTTCTGCGGGTACTCCCCGGGCACGAGGCCCTTGGTCGTCATCGCAGCCTCCCTGTAATCACCGATAGGGTCCGCGTTAAGCACCCTGAATTTAATCATTTTGTCCTCCGAAACTCCTTGTTTTGTAGAAAAACTACAAGTAACGGGCTTTCATAGCCCGTCGTCCTTTATATAGGATATGTTAGCACGACTATAAATACTTGTCAAGTGCTTTTGTAAATAATTTTACAGGTCATTGACCTCGCGCACGATGTCCACGAGGCGTGACAGGGAATAGCGGCTCTTTGACGGCACGAGATACAGCCCTTCCCTGCAACGGGTGCATCCGACATAGAGGACGCGGAGCTCCTCGTCCGCGTTGAGCGTCATGTTCTCATGCACGAGCCTCGTGCAGTCCATGAAGAGCGCCGTGTAATCCGCCTCCCCGCCCTTCACGCGATGAACGGTGGACAGGAGAAGGAACGGGTCGTCCATCTTCGACATCTCGCGCAGGAGCGGAAGCCCCCATGTGTCCACAAGGTCCTGATAGTAGTAGCGCTCCACGCCGGGGATAAGCTCGCTCGACGCGAAGCCGTCCTGGAAGTCCTTTATCTTGTACTCGGACATGAACTTCTCCCTTGCGCCGGGCGTGCCGTAGCCTTCCTGCGCGTACTTGTAGTACCGCTCTATCTTCGCGAGGTCACGCGCCGAGATGCAGAAGCCCTTGGCCGTATGGTACGGCACCATGAACTGCTGGAGCGTCTTGGTCATGTCCTCTATGAAGCAGTTGGTCCTGAACAGGAGCATCCACCGTCCGCCCTTCGAGCCGTGGTGCCTCAGGTCATCCCTTATGAGGCGTGCGAGCACGTTCCTGTCGGGCAGGTCCTTTACGAAACCCTCGCGGTCCTCGGCGGGCGCGTAGTCCTTCGGGACCTTGTCCTGAATCACGTCCGTTATCCCCCGCGCGAACTCGTATACTTTCCTCGGCAGGCGGTAGCTCGTCTCGTGCCTGACCAGGCGGTAGTGCGACGCCATCTCGATGAGGAGCTCCGGCGCGGCGCCGTTATATGTGTAAAGACAGTTGTGCACAGTGAGGCCGCCGTCAGCCACATAAGTATGAAACTCCGGAACGTCCAGGCTGTACACTTTGTAAGGAATCCCCGGAGAAGTCCGGCTGATGCTGACGTCGAACGGTACCCAGTCAGGCAGTATTGACGACAGCATATCATGCTCAATATTAAACCAGGGAACAAGCAGCCCGGATGTTTTTCCGAGGCATTCCTTTACGGTTCTCATACGTATGTTCCACCTGTTCTTATCCCTTACAATAAGTTTGTGATTTCCTGTAAAGTAACTGACCCCGGAGCCATAATTATAGAATGTGCTGCCGGGAAGACGCATCCTGACCTCATATAAGGGCTCGTCCGTCTCCCTGACCCCGAGCTTGACGGGGTCGGACAACTTGTATACGCCGTCGCCCATGTCGTATGTAAGAAGCCGTTTTCCATTGCACAGCTCTATAGGCATCCCGCCGTTTTCCGTATGTACGATAGTTCCTGCGGGCTGGCACTGAAAGTCGTCCCCATAGCACCGGACTTTCTCGGCACAGGAAAAAGCTTTCATACAGACTTCCCACTGCAAAGGCGTGAGGTCCTGGCAGTTATGCACGACGCAGCCGTTCGCGAGCAGGAAAAGATGGTCCGGAGAATCCACCGTTATCCCTACATAGTCTCCATAACCGCACTCAGTTATATGACACGGAATACGCGACTCGTCATAGGTACGCACGTACTGTTTTCTCTGTAACAGGCACTTTATATTTGAGTTGCCATAAAAATCAATCCTGTAGTACTCCCGTACTACACCCTTTATTGTATGCCTTGTCACATACCATGTAGGATTGAGTCCTAGCCCGCATGCAAGCTCGTACACGTTCTCCATGAGCCGCTTGTGTGCCATTTCTATCCTGTATTTCTTTCCGGAACCGGAATTAACATACATCCCGTCACTGTCAATAATACCCGCAAGCAAAGCATAGCGCTGTGCCTTTGAGGCTGTAAGAAACACATCAGGAATGTATTTTTCCGTGTAGCTTCTATCCGTATTGGTCTTTGCCTTGGTAAGCAAAAACCCCACGCTCTCAAGCTGCTTACGTATGTTGCACGACTTTCCGGGAGCCTTGTCCCGGCAGGAGTATTCCACCTGGTATATCCCTGTTCTGTGACGTAACCTGACTTTATCTCCCAAAGCAGCGCCGTAGTTTACAAGCCAGTTTATCGTCGGTGTGTCCTTCTCGTTGCATGCAACCACAGCCTCACGGGAAAACCCGTTGCCGAGCCATAACCCGAAAAAATAAGGGTCCATAGGCAGTTCTCGATGTACTCCGTTAAAACTGGAGCACTCCACGAAAGCCCTGCGCGTTATGTTCTCACAATGTTCCCATCGGTAGCTGTCATTGGCAGCACGTCGTTGCTGTATCAAATGTCTTGAGTTGCATTTGTACATAAGCTTATGTTTTCCTGACTCCACATCATACATGTTGTCATGGCCTTGGTGCACCGCCGTCACACGCACGGGCCCTGTCACTCCCATGACATAGTCTCCGACTCTTATATCTTTAATTGCCCTTACAGAGCCGTCGGCCATACGCACCGGCGTATCAGGAGCAAAGCATTCGTCAATCAGGCATATTTTGACGCCGCGGAGGGGCTCCCCGTCGGTCATGTAGCGGAGCAGACAGTCATGGAAGTCCACGAGTCCGTGCGCCTGCTTGAACGACTCGTAGGCGTTGACGAGGCGGTCGTACCGCATCCTGTCGAAGTTCCCGTCCACGAACACGCCGCGGCGGCTCCCCGACCGCTCCGCGTCGTATCTCTGGAGCAGCCTGTCGTCCTCGCTCGCGTTCCCGAACACCTCGGACATGGACAGGTTGAAGCCGAAGGCCTCGTTGAACGCGGCTATGTCCCTTCCCGTCATGATATTGCTCCCCGTAAGGTGCGCCTCGCGGAAGCAGAGCGCGTGCAGCGTCTTGAAGTGCATCAGGTCGTCCGGCGTGAGCTGCGGATTGACCTTGAGCGCACGGGATATGCCGTTCTCGACGCCTTTTTTCGTGTACGTCACGAACGCTATCTCGTCCGGACGGTAAGTTCTCAGACTCTCCTGCATCTCCTGCATCGCGGCATGGCTTTTTCCGGCCCCGGCACCGGCCAGGTGCACCTCGACGTCGTCGGTGTTGAACCGTACTGTCATACTACAGTCACCTTGTAAGCTTCGTCGGTGAGCATCGCCGCGAACTCGCGCGGGATTCCTTTCTTAGAATAAAGCGCGGCCACGGTTTTCGCCCAGTTCCGCGCCGGATGCTTCCTGTCACGCGCGTAGTGCAGGCACTCGAGCGCGACGTTGTCGGTCAGGTAGAACCTTGCCTCGTCCATGCCGTCAGTGGCTTTCCTGATATATGTCCCGGATGGCAGGTCAAGCTCGTAGAGGAGCTCCCCTCCGTCCTTCCCGTAAATCCTTATCCCCGTCCCCGCGCCCAGGCTCCCCAATTTGTCGAGGTCGTTGCATCCTGACGGCGCTATGACCCTGAGCTCGAACTCAGGGAATGTGAGGTTCTGGCGCGCGAGGCTCATAATCTCCTCGACCCGCGCGAGCTCGTCCACGCCGCACCCGAAATGCGTCCTGTTGAAATCAACGTTCTCTTTTGTTCCCGGCATCTTTTTTCTCCTTTCTTTTTATCTCCCTGCAGGCGTACGTGTCCTTGAACATGTCGTTGCAGCCTTCCCGCGCGCGGCACTCCGCGCACGCTCCCGAGCATTTTTTCTGCTTCTCAGCTACGATGTCAAACGGGTCCATGCTTCCTCCTAAAACCTTGAGTCCTCATCGTAGGGCGAATCCCCGGCGGCAAGCCCCGGATTCTTGTCCCGGAGCTGTATCGCCGCCGCCCTCAGCGCGTCCTGCTCGTACATGTCGTCGTAGTACGCGAGGCGCTCCTCGGTCTCCTCGTCCTCACCCTTCACCCAGCACCTGATGGTCATGGTCCTGCCGCTCTTGGTCTTATACTCGAGCGTCCCCTCGCTGCACCCGAATCCGTACAGCTCCTCCCTGAGGTTCGTGCGCCCGAGCGTATAGCGCTCTATCCTGAGATAATCCTTGACGCCGTCGGTCGAGAAGTAGAACTTCTTCCCCTCGGTGTCATGATATACCTGCCCGGCGTTCACCATATAGGGAGCGCCGTTCTGTATCTGCCTGTGCGTGAGGTACTTCACGAGCAGGGAGTGAAGCTCGTTGAGCTCGGTCGTGTCGCTCTCGGCGCTGACCTCTATCTCCCTGTTCTCCATGCCCTCCATGCACGAGTTTATGATGTCTATCCACACGGCGTTCTTGACCTGCTGCGGCATCCAGCCGAGCTGGTCCATGCACTTGACCTGGACGTCAAGCTGGTTGCGGAGCTCGGACGCGCTGTCGAAACGCACCTGTTTCGGCTCCTTGCCCGGGGCCTGTATCTCCCAGAGATAGTACGGCACCTTGGCAAGCACCTTGCTTATCGGTCCCATCATCTCCGCGCCCGTTATGTCGTTCTGCTTGCTGTCGCTTCTCTGTACGCCCGAGTGCTGTCTCTCCCGGCATTCCTTCCTGTCGCAGTACGAGCACTCGGGCTCCTGCCTGCATGAGTATGACCATTCCCTGCTGTTCGCGCTCGCGTATGTATCGGCGAGCTCCTGCTCGTTCTCGTACTGGAGAGGAGATTCCATGCAGGCGTCGAGCGCGAGGAGCTCCTTGTAATAGTCGGCTCCCGCGCCGTATTTCTTCTTGAAGTACACGCAGGAATGGAACATGAACTTGTTCCGTCCCGAGTTTGCGCCGAGCGCTCCGGTGAGCGCGAGCATCTGTATGCAGTAGGGCGCGTCCGAGTAGGGAAGCTTCCCGAAGGTCCCGCGCATTTCCTCCACGGTCGTGTACGACGCCCTGAGTGCATCGAGTGCGTCCTCGATTCCCACGTCGCTCCCGTCCGCGGCGAGCATCACGTTCTCCGCCCCTCCGTCGGATGCCACGCCGAAGTAAGGCAGGAACACGCATTTCCCGTCCTGTCCCGGCACCTCGGTGTCGTGCATCGGGAAATACTCCACCTTGCTCTTATGCTTGCTGTCCGTATACAGGATGTCAAGCCCGTAGACCTTTATGATTTTCCTGAGCATGTCCGTCACGTCGGCGGCTTTCTCCGCCTGGCGGAACATAAAATAAATATGAAGGCCGCCGCTCTTGCTCCTGAACGCCGTGAACCGCCAGCCGACCTGCCGCATGCGCGTGAGCAGGTGGAGAAACTTCCCCGTCCCGCCGTACACGTCTATGTCTATCACGCCGTAGTAGCACACGTTGCGCATCACCTTACCGTCAACGCTGTCGCTGCACAGCGGATCAACCGCGCAGCCCCTCGTCCCGGCGAGGTGCCCGGCGTAGTCGTCCGGCGTGACGGCTTTCTTCGTCTTGTCGTTCTTGTCGAACGGGTTCTGCATCGCGTAATACACGCGGCTCGCCTTGAGCTTGCCCGATGCCTCGCGAGCGAACGGTGCCTCATGAACTACATATTTTTCCCTGGAGCCATGAAATATGCTCCAGAAATCCCTGAGGAGCTTGTCTTTGTCCATACAATACCCCTCAGTCCAGCGCCACCGATAGTCTCTCCCCGCGCATCACCCTGCCAAGGGCGATGAAGCGTGTTCCGCACACGTCAACCGTCGGAAGCTTGTGCTGGTCACGGTACAGACTGCGCGAGCGCACGTCGGACAGGCGGACGAAATCCTCGTCCATATAGCGCCATGTCCCCGCGCCGCTCCTCGTGCGGAGCACGATGTCCCCGCTCCCCGCCCTTGTGCACTCCTTCACCGTGCGCAGGGCCTCGTCCACGAGCTGAACCTTCGGATAGAACTCCCTGTCAATCCGTTTCACGTCGTCCTCGCAGCATCCCCTGAGCGTGTACACCATGCGCCCGAGCACCTCGCGCGGAACCACGACTCCGTCAAGCATCAACCGCTGGAACCCCTCGTCGCCCACACGCAGGTAAGATGCCAGCACCGGCTTGGAGTAGTATATTCCGTCATCAAATATAATCTTGTAATACATACTTTCCTCCTAAAATGATTTCAAGGGACAGAATCTTACGGAAGCGGCAGGATTTGAACCTGCATCAAGGACATTCAGGAGCTGTATTCCTTTAATACTCCAAAGCTCTGCCTGTTGAGCTACGCTTCCCATAACGACGGGCTTTGCTCGGGGCCTACCACGGCTTCCCTCACGGTTTCCGTCTGCAATCATCGGCGGTGCACCGCCTTAGGATGTGTCGCACCCGTCACTTGTTTTCGGTAGAAGGGAGAAGTGACCAATACCTTCTTTCCGGCGGCGGGACTTGAACCCGCATTGACCGTTAGCCCGCCGACAGCGGGCATACGCCGGAACCGTGATTTCATCCGCTAGAAGCGGACGTCCTCACCGTCGTTTCCTGCCGTAGCATCAAGCGGAGCGTCGAGCGCGGCTTTTGCCGGAGTTCCCGGAATGTAGCTTCCGACGTTCGTGCGGCGCGCCACGAGGATGCCCTCGTTGTAGGCCTTGTAGAGCTCGGAATAGCGCTTGAGCACGGTCTCGAGCTCATCGGCGCCGAGCCCGCCCTCGACGAGGCTGACGCCTTTCTCCGGGTCGAATGCGAAGTTGCGCTTCTCCTCGATGTTGAACTTCGGGTAGAAGTACGTGCGGTTGTACTTCTCGGCCTTGATGCCCTGGCTGTCCAGTGTGAAACCGAGCTCGGGCACGATACGGCTCTCGGCCTTGACAAGCTTCTCCAGCGCGGAGTAAATCTTGTTGCCCGTGGAGCGGAAGCTCAGCACGACGCCCTCGAGCTCCGGATGGTCCCTGAGATACAGGAACACCCAGTGCACGGGCTGGAGTACATGGCCGTTCGAGAGCGGACGGTCGAAGTAGCCCTCGAGAGGAACCTGCTCCGCGTCGGCAGGATGCCAGTAGCCTACGGTCTTGGACATCTCTCCCTGGACCTTGGCAGGCTCGACCTCGGCGTAGACCTTGAGCATGCCGAGAATGATTACCCTCGGATTCGCTCCCAGGCAGAGCTTCTTCGAGCCGATGACGTAGTCGTACATCTTGGCTCCCTCAATGTACTGGGGCTCGCCCTTCACAAGGACATTGCTCGTTCCGTCAACCAGGGTGAGCCATGTGAGGCTCGTTCCTGACTGCGCGCGTACTCCTGCCTCGAGGTTTGAGGCAGCCATCACCTGCGACATCAGCTCTGATGACGCTCCGAATTTCGTTACTTCGTTCATAAGTAACCTCCGTTAAAACGTAATAACGTATAATCGTAGCCGCCGTACGGCGGCATCATCCTGCTCCGGGGAATCGGACCCCGGAACCCGGCATCGCCGGGCGGAACCTCCGCAGGAAGGGTCCTTCGGGTGGAGAGGGAATAAAAACCCGGACCCTAAGCACGGCGGAAGGAACCGGACCTTCCGGACGTCAGGGTGAAGTAAAGGGATAAACTGGAAACCCTGTTATAAAGCCCCCGCGTCCATGACCGCATACCGCGCTTACCCCGCACGACGTGCGGGAGTATGGCTCACACCGGAGTCGGACCGGTTGCAGTTATAGGAGATATTCCTGCTGCCAGCGGAACCTGCGTAAAGTGTCGTTGAAACCGCAGGGCCCGCGCCGGGCAAAGCCGAGAAACGTCGGGGACGGTACTGGCAGACTATCCCCGGCTTCGTGCGTCCGGTCCGCACGCTGACCATCCTTCCCTGCCGGACGTAATTCGGAGAAAGGTTACTGTTTCCGTCCGGCTATATGTCATCGGGGGAGTATCAGAACCCCCGGCGACTGCATGTGTCAGAACACCGGAATCTCCGGCTCCGTCCTGGATATGACGCGCATCTTAACGCCGTTCTTCCTGAGCTCACCGAACACCCTCGTGAGCTCGTCCCTGATGTCCGTAGGGTATTCGAGCTCGAGCACCATCTTTACGTTGAGCCCGGCGAAATCGCTCCTGAGCTTCTCTGTGTCCACGGCGACGCCCAGCACGACCGGCTCCGTCTGAGCCTTTGTCTTGTCCTGCTCCGTCTGAACATTCGTCTTGTCCTGCTCAGCAAGCCGTTTCTTCGCGGCGTCTATCTTCTCCGCGACCACGGAAACGCCTTCGTGGGTGAGCAGGGAGATGTAGCTCTCCTTGTCAAGCCTCGGGTCGTCGCACATACGCTCTATAAGGCGTATGTCGGCCTCGCGCTGCTCCGCGTCCTTTTTCGCTCCGGCGAAGATACCGCGTATCTCCTCCGCGACGGCCCTCATGTCCGCCGTCTTGTTGTACCATTTCTTGTCCCGGACGAGGTCAGGGACAGTGATGCCGTACTCGGCCTCCATGTCGGCCACTATCCCGTCTATGATGCAGTTGACGTTGGCGCGGCGCTTCTCCTCCTCCTTGTCGAGGATGGAGTCCACCTCGTCCTCCATCTGCTTAATCTCGGCCTCGACCTCGCTCACCACGGCCTTGAACACGTCCATAGGAGCCTTGTATGCGGCCTTCATGTAAGCGTCGGCCTGCTTCTGGAACGACGTCCGCCAGCCCACGATGCCCTTCTTTATGACCTTCACGCGCTCGAGGTTCGCCTCGTTCATCTCGAGGGAAGCCACCATCTCAAGCCGTGACCTGAAAAACTCCTTCTGCGCGGCGAGCCTTGACGCCGCGTCGGGATATGATACCTCGCCTGCGGAGGGCAGCGGAAGCTCCGGCATGTCGGAGAGTATGTCAGCGTCATTGAAATCAGACATTGTTTCCTCCCTGAACCCTCGAGGAGTTCCTTATCTCGACCGTCTTACGGTCCAGCGCCCTCACCACGTCCGCGGGCTCCTCGCCCGGCGACAGCGTCGCCACGAGCTCCACGTCCATCGTCTCATAGTTCCCGAGGTTGAACTTCCTGCGAAAACTCACTTCCTTAATCTCCATGCCCTTTTCTCCTTTGTCAGTTTATTTTCCCGGTGGCAGCACCGCGAACCACTCGGGGTAGAACACCTCACGCCTCGCCTGCTGCATCTTCCCGCCATACATCCAGCTCTTCCTGAGGCAGCCCCTCATCTCGACGCGCGCTCCGTCCACGGCAGCCTTGTAAAGGCTCTCCGCGAACTTTCCGCCCATCTCGACGTCGTAGACCTCGTCGTCGGTGGTCAGTGTGAGCGTCACCACAGGATGACCGTCATATATCATGCGGCTCACGCCGCCGATGTCCCCTTTAAGTTTCAGATATGCTCCCATACAGAAGCCTCCTTATATCTCCGCTCCCCCTCGGGAGCACGCTGTAGCTCATCCTGTCCTTGACGCACAGGCATCCGCACCGCCCTGTCCTGAGCCCCTGCAGCGACAGGAACCAGCTGTAGCAGCCCAGCTGCCACGCCAGGTACTCCGGCTTGAACGCGCCTGTCTTGATGTCCCAGATGTCCCAGATGCCGTCGTGCTCGACGATTATGTCCGCCGCCGAGGCATACTGCCTGAGGTCGGACACCAGCACCTCGCTGTAAACCGTGCACGCCTCATCCCCGGCGTAGCGCCTCTCTAGCTCGTCCCGCACCCAGAGCGCACCCGGATGCACCGTGCTCATCACGCCCGTATCGACCCACTCCTGGACCCAGGAATGGATGTTGGTGCCCTCGCCGCACCTATCCGAAAGCATTCCCCCGGCCCTGCCGTAGTCTATGCCCAGCTCCCGGGCTATCCCTGACGTCACTCCCGACAGCCTCATGCCGCCGAGCGTGTACTCATGCAGCTCCGGGTCGAAACATACTCCCGGAGCCAGGCTTATGCGCCTGTGTCCCACAACAACCATTCCCTGCTCCTTTCGCTTACAGTCTATCATGTAATTTGACAGATGTCAAGTATTATTTTTCATTTTCTTGCTTTAAGCATCTCGTCAGCGAAATCATAGGCCGACTCCGCGACGGCGCTGAAATACTCGTACTTGCCAATGCCCGGGCAGGTATGGTCCGCGTTCACCGCATAGCACATCGCGAACAGGTCACGCAGGGTCAGGGAAGATAAATCCGGAACCTTTCCCGCCATGTCCTGCATCGCGGACATGGTCCGCTGCTCGTTGGCCGTCTCACCTGACGTGTACATCATCTGCCCCCTTTGTCAAAATGCTTTATAACCACAGCCGCAAGCGCCGCCATGAACGTCAGCGGCCCGAACAGCACGCAGACGGACAGCAGGAATACTGCCACGGCGGGACCGGGCTGCTCCTCGCTGCTCTGAGCACAGGCGAGTGTATCATTCTTACGACAATTTACACATGTCCTCGATGGTCTCATAGCTCTTAGAGGCTTGTTCATACAAACCTCACTTTAAAAGATGTGACTTCTTTATCCTTGTTATGACGTAAGCATCGTATAGTACGCTTTATCCAACGATTAGCCTGAAACCAGAACCTGTATGTCTTACTTGTCCATGAGTCCGTCCATGTATGCCAATCATCCCAACATGTAAAGTATATTGTTACTTTGTACCTGCTTCTCATACAACACCCCATAAAAATGACACGATAAAAAACATCACGGCCACAAGCGAAATCCCGCTCAGCATCAGCACGTGCAGCCTATCGATGCTGTGCTCCGCGTCGCGGAGCCGTTTCTCGAACTCAAGGTCAGTCATCAGTCCCACCCCCTGCATCCGCAGTACCATACGTCATGCTCACTGTCAGGACGGTACTCGAAAAAATCAAGCGACCACTTGCTCGGTGTCTCCTTGCCGCAGTCGGAGCACCTCGCTTTCCTGCCCTCAAGCCCATCAGCGCCCGTGCACTCACGCGCCACGTCAACGCATCCGCATATAGCGCAAGCTGGCCTGCCGCCGCTTGTCACGGCATTGCTCACATGCCCGCATCTCATCAAGTATGTCATTCGGTCACCTCCATCAACGGCTCATGCCATTCGTCGCTGCCCCACTCACGGATTCGGGTTCCGTCCGGAACAAAATACTCATCGTCACCAGAATCATATCCCCAGTAAGTAGTAACATAGTTATCAATGCTCTCCACCTGACCTTTGTTGTCAGCGCACCACTTGGCGAGCTCACGGTAAGTGAACCGCCTTGTCTTTGGGGTATGCTCTTCAATCCATTTGTCACACTCTTCCTCAGTGCCCTCAAATGCAACAAACTTTTTATTGTCTGTGTCTTTATAGTAAGGCTGTCCGATACAGTTGCCATATTCATCCACAGAAGAATGCACGAACCACTTGTCAGGCTTTACACGATATTTACAAACATCTTCCCATTTATCCAAAAGAGTCCGAAACTGTATCTGCTTATGGTCTTTGTAATAAGCAACCTTAGCTTCATAGTTAGGGTCATAGTACGCGAGAATCCAATTAGTGCCATCAATGTTGAACGGATAAACCGCATCCTTGTGCACGCCGTCAATCGTTCTGATCCTACATACGTCACCGCTTTCTACCTCCTCTATCAAGTCCTTATAGGTGTCAAAAAAGAACACCTTTTTCCCCAGGCAGTCCTCGTCAGGAAAGACGAGGAAACACTTGTCAAAGAACTTATATGTCATTATTTACCTCCCGCAGCAATGTACGTGTTCACTGCCGCCTGAATCACACGGCCTGCCTCAAACTTATCTCCCTTCGACCATGCCGATATATACTGACCGTGATAGTACAGGAAACAGCAATGACTGTCCCCGGACACCTCGACGTCAAAATGCTTCTTAAACATCTCCCTGCGCCTCATGGCATCGTCAATCTCGAACAGTGACCTGCCATCCGGTGACAGACGCCCGAAATTATACGCATTGGTGGTGAACCAACGCCCTTCGCAGTTGTACAGCATACATAACCTCCCGTTATCTCCATGACTGATATGGTATCACCACCTTAAATACTTGTCAAGCACTTTTGTCAAGTGTTTTATGTGCTCCACGCGCGCCTCTCACGCTCGCTCCTGAGCTCCCTGAAATCAATCTCCGGCACGGAGTCGAAGCGGCTCATCTTCGTATACCCGGACACACATCCGGTGAAGTCATACCACACGCTCCCTGACTCCGACACCGAAGGCAGCGATGAGCCCGCGCCGTTGCCCGACTCCATGCGTGACTGCCTCCCGTCCCTGAGCTGCCCCGCGGACTCGTCAATCATGTCCGGAATGGCCGGAAGAGCCGTGCCGCACAGTGCCATGAGCACCTCCAGCGGAACCCCGGCACCGCCGGGCTTCCCGAAAGACAGGAGCCACTGGAACGACAGCCTCGCCGCGTACTCACGCTGCGCAGCCCTGTCCCCCGGACGGATTACCCTGAAACCGCCCCACCTCTCAAGGGCCTCGGTGACGAGCGGTTCCCAGAAGGAACCCTCAGCCCTCATCACGACGTGCACCATGTCAAGGCCGCGAGTCCAGCCGGGCCATACCCTGCCGTACTCCTCGAGCGCAATCTCCGTGAGGAGCTCCGGGCACCAGTCCCGCATCGCCTCGCGCACGCCGTAAAAAACGTCGCGCGTACGCGCGTAGCACGTCCCGAAAAGCGGGAGCCACTGCATCGTGCTGTAGTCCGACACGGACTCCACTGCGAGGAACCCCGCGTCGCCGCCGTCGGGGACTATCACGGCCCCCGTGAGGAGCACCCTGAGCCAGTCCTTCTTCGCCTGTTTCGTGAGCGGGCAGTCGTCATGCCCCCACACCTCCGGGTCGTACGCCTCCGCGCGGCACACGTCCCCTATGATGCCGGGAATACCCTCAGCCTGTGGTAAGGCGCGGAACGCCTCCTTTATCTCCTTGAGCACATACTCGTTCATTCGCCTGCCTCCGGCAGAAGATAGCAGTATTTGTAAACCCGGCTGCATCCGTACACGTCCTCGTCAGCATAGAACGGAAACACGCCATGGGTGACATAGTCGTTCCGGAACGTCTCCGCCCTGACGACACGCGCCTCGTCGGAGTCCACAGTACCGAATGGCGGCAGCTCCGCCCCGGCCTCCACGCAGTCTATAATATCATCCACGCTGTCGGACAGGAGGCACTCGCGCCCGTACAACATCCCGTCCCAGTCCGTGTACAGCCTTCCCAAATCAAAGAATCTCATGTCAGTACCCCAGTCCTCCCGCGTACTCGTCCGACGCGGTGTCTATGAAAACCCAGCCGTGCTCTATCATAGAGCACTCCAGTCCCTTCCAGTCTATGTCGTCTATGACCGCGTCGACGTCGTCGTCCGTTATCTCGCGGTCAATCCTGCGGGCGAGCGAGTTCACCACGTCCCCGCGGAGCCACTCGACCTTGAGCAACGGCGGGTCTGGCTCATCCACGAAGCCCTCGTCAAGCACATACACGTACCAGAAATACTCACCGTTCTCCTCAGACCAGAACGGCGCATCAGCATCATCGCGCACCTTCGTGAGCACTTCGCCTTTATAGTTGCCGTACTCAACCTTATAGAACAGGTCATCAAGCGTATTGCCGAAGATGACACGCTTCCCGACAAGAGCCGGGTCATACACATTGCGCAATCTCCTGAAATCAAACTTTTCTACTTTCATATACGTACCCCCTGCACGAACTCCAACGAGTCCATATTCTCCGCGAGGAAACTGACGTCGTCATGGAAAAATCCCATGAGACGCTCCGTGTCCTCCCTGTTTCTCTTTCCCTCCAGCACGGGAAGGTAGTGCCGCTCCGCGTATAGGAGCCACCCCCTGAGCCCTCCGTAACCGTCAAAAGCCTCGTCAAGCGTCATATGCACCCCCTAGAGCCAGCTGTGGCGCATCTCATCGTACACAGTGTCGTACCCGAACGACTCGCAGTGCATGTCGTACGCCAGCGCGAACCCCATGTCCATGCCTTCATCCTCGCGCCATACCGTGTACCCGTCATCCGGGTTTCCGGCTATGCCGAAGCCGTTTATATACCACGCGCCGTCACGAAGCCTTATCGTCGTCTCCATCCTCTGCCTCCTTCCTTGTCAGGTCGATGTCCACGCGGTCGTCACGCCGCATGAACGAGATGCTTCTCCCCACGAACCGCATCTCGTTCACGGGGTCTATGTTAATCAGCGCATCGTCCACTTTGTCCCGCGCCGCAAAGCTGTCGTCAGCCTCGACGCGCACCAGCGCACAATATGTCTCAGTAACCCATACGTCATAAACCATTCCGAACGCTCCCTCATTATACGCCAATAAACTAAAACTTTTATATCTCCATCATAGGCATCACGAGCACGTCATACCCGCCGCCCCGGAACCATACGGGTCCTGTCAGGCACTTTCTCCCGGCTCCGTACGAGCTGTACCTCTCCCTGTCAACGCCCACATCCACATTCGCGCGTCCTTTCCCGGCGACAGTCTTCCGCACGAGCTCCATGTAAACGGGGTTCAGCAAGAGCTCCACATCATCGTCAATGCCGAGCTCCGCGGGACGGAAAGGAACCTGCCTCAATTTGAGCTTGTCCTTTCCGAGCCTGAGCGCACCGGACGGAACGCCCACGAAATCCCTCCGCTCCGGAACCACCCTGCGCCAGTTGACATATCCTGCGCCGAACGTACAGTCCCTGTACATGTAGTACCGGAGGCCGTCGGAAGCCCACTTCCATGCGTTCCCGCCGTACAGGGTGAGCACGGCGAACGTGCTGCGCACGGACATAGCCAGCACAAGGCTCCCCGGAAACCACATCGGATGCCCCGGCTTCTCGCGGAGAAGCGTCCATGCCATGATTTTCCCGTCAGTAGCCACCGCGGTTCCGTCAGGCTCAATCCATATGCCCTTGAACTTTCCGCCGCCGTCGGCAACCTTCGAGCAGTACAAGGCAAGATTCCTGAGCTTCACGAGGTCCTCGCCGCCGAACACGGCCTCGCCGATACCAGAAGGAAGAGAAGGGGCATGTTCCTCATACAAGTTCTTTATGCGCGGGCCTTCCCACACGCTGCCGTGGCAGTCACGCACGAGGAAATAGTCCCCTACGCTTCCGCCGGACGCCACCTCAATGTCCGCGTAACTGCCCGCATAAGACAACATCTTCCGCAGTTTCTGCGTGTCATCGACCTGGTAGCATCCGTCCGCCATGCCGTCCGCCGGAACCGGCGGAAGCACCGCGTAGCACCAGTCCACTGTTCTCGAGCGCGGCACAGGGTAGAGATACCCTCCGCTCACAATGCATGTCATCGCTGACTGCCCTATGCAGCGCATCAGCTTCATCTCGTCGCCTGCTGTATCAACAAACATCGTCATCGCTCCTTACTCACGTTATGCGGCTTCATGGAGCCGCCCTGACCGTGGAACCATGCAGGACTTGACGCTCCGTTCTTTCTGATCCCGGTCATGCCCTCCTGGACATTCCTGCGGTGTCTGTTCTTGATATGCTTCGCCTTACTGCTTGTCTGTGCCATTGTCAGCCTCCTTCTTGTCATACTTTCCGTCTAGGTACCCCGCCATGCCTTCCATCAGCTCCTTCGCGCAGGAGATGAACTTCTCCGCGTCGTAGCACTCAAGCTGCGTGTCGCCCCCGCCTTTCCCGAGCTCGCCCCACCGCGTTCGGAGCACGTACACGCGCCCAATCCTGAGGTTCTGGCCGCCCACGAAGTAGCTTTCCTCACTGCGCTCGTTCGTCGAGAACTCGTAGCCTTCCTCGGTCATGTCGCCCAGATAGCGCATATCGGTGACGTCATCCTCCGTCTCCGGGCGGAACACGTAAATGCTGGACTCGTCGCGCCCGTCGTCGAGCATGTCGTACGCGAGGCGCAGGAACCGGTGCAGGGCATCCCATCCCGGCGCATCCCGTTCGGTGCTCGCGTACCCCGCGTCGCTCCATATAGCCTCTCGGAGCACCTTGCGCTCCTTGGTCAGGCGGTAATAAGCCTGCGCGGAGAGGCTCTCCTCGTATTCCTTCACCTGCTTCTCGCACTGCTTCCACCTGTCGTCGCCGGGCTCACAGCCCCTCACGTTCACCTTGTATCTTCCGTCCATGGACTCCAGCGCCACGACCCTCTCGATTGATTCCTTTACGTAGTTCATTATTCTTCCTCCTTGTCCTCGTCGTCATCTTCATCGTCATCACCGCCGAAGAACCCCTCGTCATCAAGAGCGCCGAGGGCGTCGCGTATGCACTGGCCCAGCAGATAGCATCGTATCGTGACGTCGGCCCACTCCCATTCCTCATCGGCGAGCTTCGCGCCGAGCTCGTCCATGCACCCGAACTCGGAGCACGCTTCGCGGAGCAGGCCCATGTTGCCCGTCACGGCGAGCATGCTTTTGTAGCTGTTGAAAAAGTAGCTCCCTGAGCCGTTGCCCGTCACGGAGTCCGCGGTCCAGAGCACGTCATACAGACGGTCCTCCGACGGTCTGGAGCAGCCCTTGTAATTGTCGCGGACATACTCCTTGATGTCCTCAGTCACCGCCTCGCGGTAGTCATAGTCCCTCAAATCCTCGTCAGACATTCTTTGCCTCCTTGTCGCGCAGATAGCGCTCGCGGCGCTTCGCGCTGTAGTATTCCCTCCGGTCAAGCCCGGTTGCCACAAAAGGCGCGGGGTATTCCTGACGCTTCTTGAACTTCACGTCATAGAGCCTGTTGTACCAGTCATCGGGCACCGTCCAGACCTTCGTCCTCTTCCCGACCTCATCGGCGCTGTCGCATCCGTCGGGCAGGGGAGAATCCCCCGGCAGCACGTCGAGGAGCCCCATGGACTCCATGCTCCGCATTATACGCCGGAAAGCGTTCGTAGCCGGAGCGTTGTACCCCATGTAAAGCGCGAGCTCGTCCACCGTTCCCCTGTAGCACCCTAGCTTAATCATGTGCTTCTGGGGAGCGCGGAGCCGCGCCCACCTGTCGGCGAACTCCACGAGGTCTATCGCGTACATCCGGAGCTCAGTCTCCGTATACTCCCCCATAGCGTCATATCTTTTAAGCTTAACTGCCTCAATCATCTTCTTCCTCCTCCGGCTTTATGCCGTCCTCACGGTCTACGTAAATCTCAACTTTTGTGCGCTTCATCCCCAGCCTCCTCTATCGTCAGCCCCAGGGCTCTCTGCCGGAAGCCCTCCGCCGCCTTGGCATAGAAAGCCCTCGTGTCAGCTCCCCTCTTGTCCGAGGGATGCGCGAGGCGCGTCATCGCGTCTGCCTTTACCATGTCATACTCAAACTTCGTCATCATTCTTCTCCTTATGCCACTCGTAAACGTCCCCCAGCAGATAAGACTCCTGCGTCCTGTCGCTGAACACGTACAACGAGAAACTGCTGTCATCGTAATGGAGCTCGCCCGTCTCAAGCTCACTGCCTGCCGTCTCGCGGAACCTCACGCGGTCGCCTTCCCGGCACCAGACACCGTCCCAGTCCTTGACCATGCCGCCCCTCGCGAGGCACTCCTCCATCGCCGGAAGCTTCCTGAGCAGGGAACGTATTATCTGTATGTCGCTTGCAGTAAGCATATGCGTGTTGCGCCTGTACCTGCCTAACGAAACCAGCCACATGTCCGCCGAAACCATAGCGGCGAAATCCTCGTCATCCAGAAGCTTATCCAGCCTGTCCACAGCGCGTACGGTATCGGGTCTCATTCCTCCGCCTCCTGATTTTTCTTTTCCGCGAAATCAACGTGCTCCGCGATGAGCTCTATCTTCGAGTGCCTCCGGCCGTCAGAATCAGTCCACCGCTCCTGCTTCATGCGCCCGACGACGCGGACTTTCCCGAAGCGCGGCGCGTTCTCCCTGAAACACCCGGCAAGGCTGCCCCACATCACCACAGGGATAAAGCTCGTCTCCGTCTCGTTCCTGCCGTCCGGGCCCCTGTAGATGCGCTCGGTGCCTATCTCCGCCGTCACGGTTCCCGTAACCGGCTCCTCTTTTATGTACTCAGGATAAATCCTGCCCTCCACAATAACGCTGTTAAGCATGCTCATTCGTCATCCTCCTAGTATATTTCCAATCCCAGAGCCTCAGCCTCGTCGTCGGTCATCCCGTGAATGTCATCCGGTACGACCCAGAGGGCGACACTCCCGTCAGCAACCCACATGCGCTCCTCGCCGCGGCGCCACCTCTCAAGCTGGCTCCCGGTCGGCTCGGTATTCTCCACGTCTACCGTGATGCTGAACCTTAGGGAGCCGTCATAGAAGCTGAACGCATCATCCGGAAGGCTCCAGTACGTCGCCTTCCTCACGGCTTCTTTCAGCTCGTCAAGCGACTCATATATGCCCCGCACGTCGAAGTCCCAGGACGCGCCGTACTCGCCCGTGCAACCCTTCTCGTAATCGTCGTGCTCAGTGTCCACATATCCTTTACCAAGAACAAGTATCACCATAAAGCCTCCTAGTTGTTCCACTCAGGAACGTAGTGCAAGTCGCCCTGGTCCTGCCCCTCAGCCATGCGCCCGTCCGTCACGAAGCGGCGCGCAAGGTCGTCGTCTATGCTGCTGAAATGACCGCAGTCCTCAGCCAGCTTGGCGGCCTCCGCCGCGTCAAGCTCCAGGAAGAACCCTATCCTCGCGAACACGGCTACCTTATCTCGCGCACATATATCCATGCTACGCCTCCTCGTACTCCCATGCGGAAATCTCTTCCCATGCGCTTCCGAGCCTGTACCAGCTGCCACCGCCGGACTCATCGTCCAATATGTACCACTTCCGTTGCGCTCTTGCTTGCGCTCTTGCTTGCGCTCTTGCTTGCGCTAATATAAGCGCAAATTAAAAACGAAAAAGGACACTTTTAGAAAAATTTTTGAAAAATTTTTCTGTTTTTACCAGTGTCATTTAATAAATGTATACATAGCAATAAAATAAAAATAATACAATTTAGAAAAACAATTTATAAAAGTATTGATTTATTTTGCCCTATGGCTTAAAATCTACTATAGAGAGTTTAAAATCAAATTAGATTGACGCTAAAAGCGCAATCGTAAGAGGTGGTACATATGAAACATCGTACTATTACAACAGAAGAAATTAGGAAAGAAAAAAACGCCACAAAAGCATTACAGTGGAAGGCAAAAACAGCTATTTTTACTGTAGAATGTCAAAATACGGTTATGAAAGAGCTTAACCGCCTTTTGAGTGTCGGCAAGGTGTACGAGTACACCAACAAAACACCAGTTGAATATAAGGAGCGGTTTATTCCATGCGCAAAAGAGCGAACACAAGGAACGGCAAAAAACAAGGACTGCTCAAGAGTCAAGACAGAAACAAAACGCATTCACGAACGCTTTTTAATGGAAGGTGAAAAAATCGGATTGTCTGAAAACATTTTATTCTGTTGTATCAAGTGGTACAAAAGAGCGTTAAAGGAAGACTTTAGAGAAGTCTTAACGCTTGCTTATGAAATCTATCAGGCTAACAACGGCAACGAAAAAGGCGCATGTATCACGCTTAAAGCGATGGCTTTAAACAGGATAGAGCGAAACAAAGCGGGCGCAACGGTTGACGATTTAACCGCACTGGTCGATTTATCGATCAACTCAAACAGACACGGCAACAAAAACAACGTTTTTGTGTTGTCGCTTGACGCAATGTTAAAACCCATAGGCGACACGCCTACAGATGACGACACGCCCGACACAACGGAACTGGATGTAAAAGCGATTGAAGCGACACAAACAAGCGGAATCGCATGGAGATACACGACACAAGCGCACGATATAGCGCAAACGGCTTTCGAGTGTCAAAAATCGCTCGCTTTTCCGCTTGTGTTCGATTCGTCTACAACTGAGGGCAAAAAGAATCAGAGAATGGCAAGAAAACTTGCCGAACGCATAAAGGAAGTTTATCCCGATGTAGTCAAATTAACGCCCATTGCGCTAAACCATCTTGTACAATGCTACGCACAAGGAACAGTTTAAAATTGAATAGATAAAACAGGAAAAGGCGGTTAAAACCGCCTTTTATTTTTAAACAGAAAAAGGCGGTTTTTTCTTATATATGACGTAATAATATATAATAAATACTATACATAGTTATATCATATAGTTTGTGTAACATTGGAGATTTTTGACAGATTTCTAATAAACCGCAATGATTTCATTAGTTTTCATATTCTGTATTATATATAAACTATGTTTTGCAAGTTTTGAAAACACTTCTTCCCCTTTACATCGTTAATACTTTTGTTAATTTTTATGTAGATGATTTTATCAACTCTTTTAGATATAAAGAGTTATAGAAAGGAATTACAAGAATCATTATACATAATACAGTTTTTTTGTCAAGAAAAATAAGCAATAAAATTATGTTGCAATTGCAACAATCTATATATACCAGTACATTTTATTACAATGTTTAACTGTATATACTATGTATAGATATATATAAATATATACATAACATAGAAATAGAAAATAATTAAATAAAGAGATTTTGTTGCAAAAGCAACAAAATACTATGATTTAGTTTGATATAAAACTATTTTTTTAATTTCAGAAATTGCTAAACATAGTTTATATATAATACAGAATATGAAAACCGTAAAAAAGGGCGCGTTTTCTTCCTGTTTTCTGCGCTTTTTCGCAAAAACTCCAAAAAGTCCAGACAAAAGTATTTATTTTGTCATACACGTTTTTTATTTTACAGTGTCACAATTTGCGCTTATATTACTATATATTTGTATAGTACATTTAAGTAAATTGAAAAACTGTCTTTATTTTATGTTTGATTCGATAATTTTTTATTTATACGTTCTTATCGGTTCATGGTGTTACATTGTAAAATGTTTCACGTGAAACATACTGCCATTATGTTGCGTTGTAAAGTTTCCTCACGATCTCAGTTACCAGAAAGCAACCGAGGGGGTGGGGGGACCCTTATAGAAGCGCGATTTTGGCGGAAAATGCTTCACAAAAGTTTTTACACAAGTATTTAATAAATAGCTATATATTGTGCTTATATGTATGTAAAGTGCGGATGAACTCATATTTTCCGGGGAAAATTGACGTATTTTTGCGTACGTGTTATTATCAGTATAAGGAGATACGGGCATGGCTGATTCATTCGAGGTCCTGAGGGACCGGGTCATAGAAAGTTACAGGAAACTCCTGAACCAGGGGCTTGCCCTCGACGCTTCGCGCGTGCAGGGCAAGATGAGGGCGATGATACTCAGGGACCCCGTTTTCGTGAGGGAGACGAGGGCCATACGGGCGGAGAAGTACCTCCGCGAGCTTGACGAGATAGAGGACATATACGAGGCGGCGCAGAGGCTCGGGGACGACGCGGACGCATGGGACGACTCGTCCGGAAGGGACGGCTCGGGAAAGAGGAAAAAGTCGTCCGACAAGGACTCGCTCGCGATGCAGCTCAAGGCGGCGTCGATGAGGCGCGAGCTCATGAGCCTCACGGCCGAGGACAGCTCGGACAACGAGGAGAGCGCGGTCAACTTTTTCTTCACGGCGCTGACGCGCGAGGAGATGGAGAATCTCAAGCAGGTCGAGGTCAACGAGGGAAGCAGCGACGACGGCGCGTCGTTCGCGGCGATGAAGGGCGAGGACGAGCAGGACGTGGCAGCCAAGGCGCGGAAGCGCAAGCAGGAGGCCGAGGCCCTCTACGGGGAGGCCCCGGAAACGGACGAGCCCGTCATGGTCATGGGAGAGGACGGCGTCCTCAGGGAGAAATAACGTATTTTGCGGGTTACGGCTATGGCAGTTGACAGCACGCTCCTCGGGGGGTATAATGGCGGAAGTTACGGAGGTGACGTATGAACAGCGGAACTGTGCTTCTCCTGCCTCATCAGGAGCGTTTCTTGCAGTCCCCGAAAAACTTTCCGGAGGTGCGATGGCACTTTCTCCTGGCAGGCTACGGCGCGGGCAAGGCTTTGTATTATAAGGAAATAACTCCTACGCCGGACGGGTTCAGGGAGTTCGGGGACATCAGGGTGGGCGACATGGTGTTCGACGACAGTGGACGGCCCGTCAGGGTCCTGGGCGTGTATGAGCAGGGGCTGCTCGACGCTTACCGCGTCACGCTGTCCGACGGCAGGAGCGTGATATGCTCGGCCGAGCACCTGTGGGGCGTGTACTACTACAGCCACGGAGGTCTCAGGTATAGGGTCATGGAGCTCTCCGAGATGCTCCGGAAGGGCGTCAGGCGCCCCGACCCGCGCTACACCAGGGCAGGCGGGAAGCCCAAGTTCTGGGTCCCCTCCTCTCCCGTGTGCTTCTACCCCGACAGGGAGCTCCCGCTCGACCCCTATGTCCTGGGGAGCCTCATAGGGAACGGCTGCCTCACGCTGCCCGCGCTCACGCTCTCGTCAGCGGACGAGTGGCAGGTGAGGAAGGTCGCGTCGAGGCTCGGCGCGGAGCCCAGGAAAAACAAGTGCACGTACAGCTGGACGTTCCGGCGGGACGGGCATAACATAAAGACAAGTGACGTGGTCCCCGAGGGACTCAGGTGCCTGGCGGGACATAAGTATATACCGGAGGAGTACCTCATGTCCGGCGAGGACCAGAGGAGGGAGCTCCTCCAGGGGCTGTTCGACACGGACGGGTCGGTGGACTCGTCCGCCAACCGCCTGCATGTGAGCTACTCGACGACGTCGAGGAGGCTCGCGGAGGACGTCAGGAACCTGCTCCTCTCAATGGGGATAGTCTCGACCATAACCGAGGACGTCCGCGAAGGAAAGAACACGTGCTACAACGTGATTGTGAGCACCTCGCAGGAGAGGAAGGCGTGGCTTTTTTCCCTGCCCCGGAAGCTGTCGCGCGTGACGTCGTTCCCGCGCCCCGACAGGAGGGACTATACAAAGGTCGCCGTGTACTCGGTCGAGAAACTCCCGGAGAAGCTCCCCATGCGCTGTATACGTGTGGACTCTCCCGGGGGCCTTTTCCTGTGCCGGGACTTCATAGTCACGCACAACACCAGGAGCCTCGCCATAGCCGCGCTGGAGCTTATCTCCGAGTACGACGGCGAGAAGGACGACGGAGGGCTCGGCGTGCGGCTGGCCGTCGCGGGGTACACCTACGCGCACCTAGAGCAGACGTTCATGATAGATTTCAAGGCATACCTCGACGCATCAAAGACGCCGTACCACGAGGACACCAAGAACCATATAATAACCGTCGGCACCGTCCAGGTCATATTCCTGCAGCTGTGCGAGCCTGCCCGGATTTTCGGCCAGTCAGTCCATGCTGCCCTGGCCGATGAGGTTGACGAACTTGAAGAAAATGTCATGATAGAGGCGATGAAGTCGCTGAGCCAGCGCGTCAGGCAGGTGGTGCCCGGGCACAGGCCGCCGTTCATCATGGCGGCGTCGACCGCGCAGGGCATGAAGGGGTTCTACCGCCTGTACTCGTCGTACAAGAAGAACGGGGTGGCGTTCGTGCTCGTGAGGGCCAGGACTCAGGACAACTGGTACCTGCCGAGGGATTATATAGAGGATTTGTGGAAGAACTTCACCGAGACCGAGCGCAAGGTGTACATGGAGGGCGAGTTCCTCACGGTCGCGCAGGGGCGCGTCGTCCCGGGATTCGACTGGGACAGGAACTTCGTGCCCGTTGACATGGACCTCGAGCTCAGGCCCGGAGAGCGCGTGTACGTGGGCCAGGACATCAACTGTCTGAGGGGCGACACACGTATTTTGACGATAAATGGCGAGGTGCAGATAAAGGACATCAGGCCTGGTGACTATGTCCTTACAAGAAAAGGATTTAGAAAGGTATTGACAACCATCCCCAGAGGCGTTAAAGTTGTGTCCAGGTACAATGTATTATTCGGTACCAAAGACCATGTGGCTATAACGCCAGAAGGAGACAGACAGCTATGCGACGCGACAGAGTTTTACTGCCTGCCGGAGCGGTGTATCTCGGACTACGCGAGGTTAGGCATGAGGATGGAACGGTTAGCAGGGTTGAGGACATCGCTTATGACAGCTTTGTATGGCACAGGTACCTTGACCTCAGCTACGGCAACCTCAGGAATTACTTTATTACCGGAAGAAGAATGGAGAAACTTCATAGATATATTTATCGGAAGTTTTATGGGGAGATTCCGAAGCGTTGGCATGTACATCACAAAAACGGGTTCAATGATAACAGGCCTGAAAGCCTTGTTTGTGTCTCACCGGAAGAGCATAACAGAATCCATAAGGCTTTGCGCGAGGCTGCCAAAGTTCCTGCGCACAAGGCTGGTGACTGGAATAATCGTTCGGCGCAGATTACGAAGCTGTGGGATAACGGATGCTTCCGTTGCACGGTTCATTGTGTTGTTTGTGGAAGGTCTTTTGAGGCAAAAATCAATACTGCACAGTATTGTCCTGAGTGCAAGAAAGCCGTGCGTCGGCAGTGCAAACATGACTCGTTCCAGCGAGTCAAGACGGGCAGACAGACTGGTGACAGAGGCCGCGTTAAGTTTTGTGTCGTTTGTGGAGCAGAGGTTAGAGGAACTTCTACGACAAGATATTGCGCGGAGCATAAGAGTTATTGGAAACGACCAGGGTGGACAAGGGGAAAAGGCCGAGGTGTATGACCTCGAGGTAGAGGACGCGCATGAATTCTTCGCCAACGGCATCCTTGTGCATAACTGCGGCTATTCGAGGGGCTCGGCGTGGGTGTCGAGGGACGGGGTCATGTGGTGCGTGAAGTCGTACGACTTCCCGGACATAGCCGCCGCGCCGAAGGTATACAGGCACGACTTCCCGTACCAGGACATATTCTGGCTGCCGGACGTCACGAGCAAGGACATGTACCCTCAGTTCGCACGTGAGCTCCGGGCGTACGACATACACATCATACACCGCTCCAAGAGCCCGCTCGTTGAGGACAGCTGCTTCCTGCTCTCCAAGCTCTGCTACACGGGCAGGGTCAAGATAACCAAGCAGGCGTCGGCGGTGGCAGATGCGCTCGCTACGGCGACCCGCGACAAGAACAACAGGATTCCGAAGGGTGTCGGTGAGTCGAGCCCGATACACATGCTGGACGGCGCTAGGTACGCCACGAGCTACATGGCGCTCGTGCTGCCTGAGTACAGGGACGTCAGGGGAGGGCTCATGCAGCACCTGGCGAGCTACAGGCGGAGTCTCGAGGAAGATGGTGACAACGACGCCCCGGTGCGCTATAATGGAGCCGGATATACCCAGATAGAGGGCACCGCGTACATGTGACGCGCCCCGTGAGACAGGAGGCCTTGTATGGCGCTTTGGAATGAAGTATGGAAAATCATAAACTCTTGTGACGTCCCGGCGGGGCGCAGGGACAACGTCACCGTCGTGCGGGACTCGGCGTCCTTCCGCTCCATGCCGTGCTCGAAGCTGGACATGGTCATAAAGAGGATAGCGGACGCGGAGCTCACGGCGGCCAGGAAAAATTACGGCGCCGTAGTGGACGCGGACGAGCTGAGGAAAAACGCCGAGGAGCGGCTTGTCCCGGCGGTGCTCAACTGCTGGCATTCGGGGGGAACGCTCATCCAGCGCGTGTCGGACATAATGCCCGGCATGGGCGTCCCGGCGTCCCCGGGGGCGTTCGCGGGCTGGGGCAACGGGTACACGGCCAACATGGTGAACGGCGCGGGAATGCCCGGCAAGGACCCGGCGCACGGCGTCACGGCGGTGCCGAACGTGTGGATTTCGCCCGCGCAGGCATCCGCGATATACTCGCAGAAAGGAATCCCTGAGATAATCATAAAGAAGAAGGCGCAGTCCATTCTCCTGAACGGCGTGCGCATCAGGAACCCGAGGCTCACGCCTGAGCAGCTGAGGCGGATAGACGAGAACGTGCAGAGGCTAGAGCTCGCGGACCATATCGCCCGCGCGTGCAACTGGAGCCTCGTGTACGGCGGCTCGCTCATGTTCCCGATGTTCCGCCACGACTCCCCCCTGTCTATGCACCTGCCGGTGACGGCTCTCATGAAGGCTGGGATAGTCAGGAAGGGCTGCATATCACGGTTCGTGACCCTTGACAGGTGGAGCACCGTGCATATACCGCAGTGGAACCCGACGGCTGAGGATTTCCTCACGCCGAAGAAATATTTCATACCATTCCTGGGATGCGACGTCTCCGGCGAGCGGTGCGCGCGCGTCGTGACCGCCCCGCAGGCGGGGTATCTCGGCAACATCATGACTATGGGATGGGGCATATCGGACATGAACGGGTGGTACGAGAGCGTACTCAACTATATGACGGTCATGTCCACGATTCCGACGATGATTAACCAGATGTCGCTCCTCGCGCGCACGATAAACGTGGATGGCGTGATGGCGACCGAGGGTGAGCTCATCCTGGACGAGGTCGCGAAGCAGGACACGGTCCGCGTAAGGCACTCGAGCACCGTGGACGACCCGATTAACCTCGACGTGATAGGAAACCTGCAGGCGATACAGAGGGACTTCAAGGAGGTCCCGGAGCTGATGAGGCTCATAAGGCAGGACTTCTGCGCGAGGGCGCACCTTCCGGAGGAGCTTATACTCTCGAGCGAGAGGGGCGCTTTTTCGTCGGGCGACACCACCGAGGGAGCGCTCGAGAAGCAGCTTGAGTCGGTCAAGTATATACACAAGGATATGGAGAGCCAGCTCAGGTACGTCATGAACCTCGTGGTCATAGACGCGCTGGGCGTTGACAGGGACGTGCTTGCGGCGCTGCCCTACACCACCATAGAGTTCGACAATCCGGCGCTCACCGACGCCGAGAAGAAGGCGGACTTCTTCAAGAAGATGGCGGACGGCTACTTCAACGAGGTGTCAGGGCTCATGCCTGCGCACATCGCGCTCAAGATAGCCTCGGACGTGGGCGAGACGGACCTTCCGGTGGACAACACCGTGATAGACGAGCTCAAGGCGCGGCAGGATAAGCTAGACAGGCAGGCCGATGAGAAGCACGAGCTCGACATGGAGCTCCTGAGGGAGCAGATAGCTTCGCAGAAGGAGGCCGCGTCAGCGGGAGCCTCATCTCCTGCCCCGGCAAAGAAACCGAAATCGGACGACGGCAAGGGCGGGCACTCCTACGGCAGCCGCCTGGAGCAGGCACAGCACAACAAGGTGTCATCGTCGGGAAAGACTTTCGAGCGCATGCAGCGGGCGCAGCAGTAGCCTGTTGACAGAAGAGCCTTAAGGGGGTAGGATTGTATTATGATTATCCACAAACTTTTGGACCGGACTGAGGGAGAGCTTCCCGACCTGTCCGGTATAGATGAGTCCAAGCCGTACATCGCGGTCAAGAAGTGCAGGATGCTGCGCTCCGGCGTGCAGCTGTACGCGCGCGACGAGGTGCCTCAGGAGCTTCTCAAGGAGCTGCCCGAGGCATCGAGGGACAAAAAGGTTTTCCGCGTGTACCGTAGGCCTGAGGCAGTGGTCAAGCACCTCAAGGACTTCAATTACATACCGTTCGTGAACGGGCATCCTGACGACGACGTCACCCCTGACAACGTGCGTTCCCTTGAGATAGGGCGCGTGGGAGGCCAGGCTGAGGTCGTGACGCTCAAGGACGGTGACGTGTACGTCGAGAACGACCTTGTGATAGACGACAGGGGCGCCTTCGCGGAGTACAAGGAAGGCAAGAAGGAGCTCTCCATAGGGCTTGACGCCGTATGGGTCGTCTCCGACAGCACCAAGTATGATTTTGAGGTTGTGGATTTCGTGGCTGTCAACCACCTGGCCCTCGTCCCGCGGGGACGCGCGGGAGGGCAGGCGAAGATATTGGATTCTGGTGCGGCGGTCAGCCGTATGACAGATAAATCACCCTCGTCAGAGGGAAACGGAGGATTCAACATGAACGGATTCTTGAGATTGTTCGGCATAGGAAAGAACAAGGATGGTACGGCTGACTTCGTTCTCAGCAAGTCTGTCCTCGACTGTGCCGCGAAAATCGCGGGCGGCAGGCTTTCCGCCGATGAGACCGAGGCCGAGGTCGCTGGCGTCATGCGCCATGTGACGCGCCTTACGGACAGCGAGGAGAAGAACGTCCTCGTAGGAATGGTGGCGGACGCAATCACCGGAGCTTCCGAGCTCGACGCGGCCGATGCCGAGGCCAAGGGAAAGGTCGCTGACGCGATTGACAGCCTGTACAGGAAGTGCATGGACGCCGACGAGGCCAAGACCAAGGAGGTCGTCGAGAAGATGCTCAGCGACGGCTGTGGCAAGGCGGACGACGCATGCAAGGACGAGAAGAAGCCTGATAACGACCCTGAAAACAAGAAAGACGAAGGCAAGAAGGATGACGGCAAGGATGCCAAGGACGCTCCCCAGAAGGACAGCGCCGAGCTTATCCAGGCCGCGGTCGCCAAGGCCCTTGACGGTGCCGTGAAAGGCATGGTCGAGGAAGCCGTACGGAAGGCTCTCGGGGTAGTCCCGGAAGCACAGGCGCACGCAAAGCAGAAAGATTCTTCCTCTGAGTACAGCGAAGAGGAGCTCATGCTCGCCGCATGGGGCAGATAGGAGGTAGACACTATGACAGAATCAGCTAATGCAAAGCTTTCGGTCACAGGACAGAGAGTATGGAGAGGAACCGATAAGTCCAACGGCGTTCTCATGCTGGGCGACAGCGTTCCTCATATCGAGACGTCGTATTCCGAGATGGTTCTCGGAAGTGACCTGACGGGTCTCGGTCTTCCGTTCGTTCCGTTCGGCAACGCCGTATGGTACGATGACCGTGACCTCGCTTCCGGCAAATATGCCAAGATTTACGGCTCGAAGCCTGCGCTCGGCGCAGTTTTCGCGGGCGTAATGAAATACGAGCAGGGCGTCATGACAGGATTCCCTATGAACGAGGTGAGCGGCTACAACAACGGCATCATGCCTCACATGAAGGGAACGCTCATCAAGCGCGGCTTCGTATGGTATAAGGACTGCTTCGCGGGCGCTACGGGCTCGACAAAGCGCGTGTTCAGCGACATCACACGTAACATGTGCCTCTTCGCACGCAACGCGGGAGGGCTTCCGGTGCTTGCCGTTCCGACAAGCTACACCAACGGCGTTCCTGTCCTCGCGGACTGCACTTTCGTAGGAACAATCGAGCAGCTTGAGCCTGAGAACGAGGGCGTGCTCATCAACATCGGCTTCGACGTGAGAACAGCAATCGCCGAAGTGTCAACGACATAGGAAACGGAGGTGAATGAATATGTCAGTAATTAATGCATCGCCACGCTTCGGGGGATTCGCAGAGAAAGCTTCCGCTTTCCTTGAGAGCAGCTTCCCGGGGCAGATTGACGCGACATCATGCCGCATTCATATCGGAAGCAACCGGGACAGCGCTCCCGGGCTTGACGCAGGCTACCGCCTGACCGGAATGGCGCGCAACGCCACGCCGCTCTACATGGAGCTTCCGGACAAGGTGCTCAAGAAGACAATGATTGTCAATCCTGACGCTGTTATGGGCGGGACGCAGTTCACCAACCGCATCTCCGACAGCGCGAAGAGCTTCATCCAGGAAGCAATTAATGGCGCCATGTCAAAGGGCAAGACATTCGACGAGGCAAAGGCGGCTGTCTATGCCAACATCGACCTTATCGGCTACCGTGACCCGAAGACACATGAGATGGTCGCGACTCCTGTCATCAAGGGAGTGAACGACGCGGACATCATCAACATGCAGGTCCCGTACTGGAACATCAGCTACCTGAACAGAATCTTCAAGCAGCCGATGCTCAAAGGCTACGCGAGGCACCTCGTCACCGAGATAGGCGTTCCGAACATCTGGGCCGACGCCGTGTCAATCTGGACACAGAGCTTCGAGGGCATGGCGCGCATCGCGAACGTCGCGAAGACGACCGGCCAGCACAACATCAACGAGGCCGCAAAGACAAGGACACATCAGATACTCTCCGAGTTCGTGAACCTTGTCATGGACTACGAGACATCTCCTGCCGACCAGATTTACGGCGGACTGTCAGGCAACCCTCTTACGAACGCCGCTATCGGCGAGAATGAGAAATACTCACGCCTGATGATGGAGCAGCTGCACAATGCGCTGATTTACTTCGGTGACGGAGCGGCCGGATTCGACGGTCTCGCGCAGCTCACGAACGAGATTCAGTGGAGCGACGCTCCGTTCGAGTACATCTATGAGGATGCCACGAACCAGACAAAAGGTGCCGACATGCTCGAGAAACTCAACTACCTTATCGGTGGCTGGCTTGAGGAGCTCAACTTCCTTCCCACAAAGGTAAGAATCTGCTGCTCTCCTGCGATGTACAAGTGTCTCAAGTGGTCATTGACATCAAAGGTCTACAACCAGAGCTCACCTCTCAAGTTCATCAACGAGGCATTCGACACCAACGGACAGAAGTTCATGAGCACGACTCCGGTCAAGCAGATGGACAACTTCCAGAGAATCTACGAGTTCTGCGCTGACCCGATGCTCGCCGCGACGGACAACAACAAGGGAATCATCAATCCTTGGAACAATAACGACACCGACCTTATGTACGTCACGTTCCCTGAGTTCCATTCAGACATGGAGGACGGCGGACTTACGGACGTAGTAATGGCCCCGGTGGCATTCGAGAACATGATTCTCCCGTACTTCTACGGCAACAGCCGCGACGGACAGGGACGCACCATGATTAAGCGCATAGGCTCAATACTCTGCCCTGTTGACGGTGCAGTAAAGATTATACGCGGTATCGGTGTGAACCCGAACTATACGCCGTCAACATGATGACGAGGGATGCCGGGGTTTCCCCGGCTTCCTTATTCTCAGGAGGAATAGCATGAAATACATACAGAACACATACGCATCGGGCATTGAGGTCAAGGTAAAGCCTGCGGACGGCAGGCCTGTCTCAGTGCATTTCGAGCGTTACAAGGTGGACCGTCTCAACGGGCAGGTGCTCAGCGACGGCTACACGGAGATAGAGGATGACCTCTACAAGGAGCTTGAGAAGAATGCTGCGTTCCGCATGTGCCGGGACAAGGGCTGGCTTGTAGTCCATAATGAGGTTCCGCTCAAGGCAGGAAGCTTCGAGCAGATGATTGCTCTCAGGGCACGTGTGGCTGAGCTTGAGAAAGAAAATGCGGAGCTCAAGAAAGAAAATGCGGAGCTCAAGGCGAAGCTTGCCGCGGCAGCTGTTCCTGCCGCTGCGTCCGTACCGGGTGCTGCGGAGGCAAGGACCCTCTCGGACATGAGCTACAACGAGCTCAAGGCTATCGCCAAAGAGCAGGGCATCAAGGACATCCCGGCCAAGAAAGTTGACCTGGTCGCGGCGATAGAAGCCCTTGACGTCAACAAGGAGATGTGAGCATGACGGCGTGTTTTCCCGGCGGAGTTCCGCTCAGAATCAACAGGGACGACTTCAAGAGGCAGTACCTCGCGAACTTCCCGGAGCTCGCGGACGGGCATGACGAGATAATCGACCGTGCCATAGACGGGGTGTACACGCTGTTCCACGGCGTACAGACCATATGGGACCTGCAGGACAAGCAGACCTGGTTCGACAAGACCAGGCTGTGCTACCTGCATCTGACCGCATGGTACATCTGCGACACGACGCCGGAGTTCGCGGCGGGCGTTCCCGTGATTGGCGGAGTTCCCGTGAAAAGGAAAAAAATAGGCGGCACGGACATTACGTTCCAGGACACGGGCTTCGGCTCGGGCTACGGACGCGAGGACGTGCTGTCAGGGCTCTTGTCGAACCCGTTCGGCAAGCAGGCATATATGATGATTAAGACATCCGCGAAGCGCTTCGCGCTCCGGTAGGAGGTATGACATGTTTTTCAGTGTGCGAAAGAGTATGCGCATAGGGGACAGAGTTTTTCGTCCTTGTATCTGCTATGAGGTGGACAGTATATATGAGAGTGTTGTCTGTGAGCTCGCAGGCAAGGACCTGGCCGTAGTCTGGCCAAAGCGTGTGTTCTTCCAGAACGGCAGGGTTATTGACCGCTCCGTGCATAGAAAGAAAACGCAGCCTGAGCCTGCTGTTGTCAGGGAAAGCGTCCCTGTGGCGGAGCAGGCTCCCGAGGAAGTCACGGAAGAGGGCCAGAAAGTCTCCGAGGAGACTCAGGCAGATACTCCTAAAGCAAGGAAAAATAAGAAACGTGTATGATTTATGGTGATGCCTTGTCGTTTTTTCCCGAGCAGTTCCGCACTGTCGAGTATTTCGACATGAAATCCCGTCCCGGCGCGGGCTACGGGGAACGTATATCCCTCGGTAAGGTGCGCGGCGTGTTCCAGTACTTCAAGGCGGGGAGCCTCGTGCGCGAGAATGACGTGCTCTCCGGAATGGAGCGTCCCGTGTTCTGGTCACGGAGAAGGCTTGACGTTGGCAAGTTCATACGCCTTGACGGCACCGACGACATATACCGCATCAGGGACCATGACGAGTGGGCGCATGAGGGTGGGTTCGTGCAGCATAACCTTGAGACGGTCACGGGCAGCACGGACACGCAGGAGCCGTTCGAGTACGTGAACCTGGGCCAGTATGACTAGGACTGACTGGAGCTTGCCCGCGGAGCTCATGGAGATAGAGGCGGCCGCGTCCGAGTATGCGGAGGACTTTGTGGGGCTTCCGCCCGCGGAGGCACTTTTCAACAGGAAGCTTCCGGAGCGGTATGACGTCTCGAAGGAGTGGGACGAGGGTAAGGGCAGGTGGCGCAGGAAACCGGAGGATGTCATGGACAGATGGACATCCGCCGGGTTCCGGTGGCAGATAACGTATGCTTTTCCGGCTGAGAAGCGTGTCAGCATCACGCCAGCGGGAAAAAGGTACGGCTCTGACGACATGACGTTCAGGAGACTCTACCTGATACTGAACGAGCGTTTTTTCGGGGGAGAGCCTTTCCTTGACACGTATTTTGATACGGTTTTTCCGGGCTCGTGGCTTGATGACTACACGGAGGAGCTCCTCTCAGGCATAAGGGACGAGATTACGGCCGGGGCAGAGGAAGCCCTAGGCAGGACAAGGCTGACACGTGAGGGCAGGCTTGACAGGCGCTATGCAGGCACGTATGGCGCGAGGAAAAGGCTTGACGAGTATATGCGCAGTGCACGCGCGTGGGAACAGTCGCAGGGCGTAGAGCTCGCGCGGCTGCTCAAGGAAGATATAAAGGGAGCGCTCGCAAGCGGGCAGCTTCCCGTGCAGTCGAGGGGACCCAAGGACAGCACGCGCAGGCGGAGGGCATCCGCCGGGCTTGCTGAGGAGCCGCTGCTCCATGCCACGGGGCAGCTGATTGATTCGGTGAGGCTTTATGTCTCGCTGGAGGGAGACAGGACATGGCGGACCAGGCAAGGTATTATGGTGTAAATTTCAGCAATCTCAGGAAGGCGCTCTATCTCCTGTATTTCGGCGTTGATGGCGGAGCCTGCAACAGTTTTGACTCTCCCAAGTATAAATATATAGTTCCCATGCAGGGTAACTTCGATAATCCTGTGGATTTCAGCAGCAGGGACACCTACATACAATACTGGATAGAGAGCGACCGGTCGCTTGTGCGCGACGGTTACGAGCAGCAGGGTGACGGTTCATGGAACGTGCAGAAGTGCGTGGCATCCGTGCTGCTCCGGTTTGTAGGCAGGTATGCGGAGGACTGGGCCAGGGCGTTCAGGCATATGTGCCTGCGCAAGGATGTGGGCGAGATATGGAGCGGCGTATGCAACGCCGAGAAGCTTCCGCACACGTCACCGATAGTACCGCGTAAGATATACAACAGCGGCATGAACGCCTCTGTTGCCTTTGACATACGTTTCAAACTGTATTATGATGAATGTATAGCGACGGGATGGAAGCCTCTTGAGGGCGTGGATTTTACCGTTACTGGGGACATAACCGTTTCCGGGGATGTCCGGCTGGAGTCCGGGCGCGGAGGACTGTCTGACGCGCAGGGTGTGGACTGAGTGATGTCCGGCGTGTACCCAAAACCGCGCAAGGAGAATCAAGATTAACCTTAACTACATTGGTTCAGTGGCCGAAAGGTATATGCGGTTCCGTACTGCGCTTTCGGCGGAGGCACAGGCACAGGACGTTAATATCTTCAATGCCTTGTCAATCTATGTGCCTAAGTCGCTGGCGACCGGTAACATCGAGGCCGCCAGCTATGACCCGGCGGCGATAACACCGGACGACTACGGAGTCATTATCGTGACCGTGGACAACTACAAGAGCATCCTGACCTCTACCGGGCAGTTGTATGCGCAGTGGCTTCCTGTATTCAGGGAAGACACTAATTTCAACGTAACCCTGTATCTCATCATATTCGACGATACCGGCTTCTCACCTACGCTGGGTGCCGCGGCGATGTCATGGGCGCCGTTGACGAAGGCGTTCAACGAGCTGTTTTTCATCTCGTTCTTCAAGACAGTGTTCTCGGACAGCTACAAGACAATGCTTGAGGTTACGTCGGGCACGCCGGACACATATGCGCTCAGCAACGGTTCCTACTGTGACATGGCGCTGTGCCTGTCAGCCCTGTGCGAGGGAGAGGGCACGATGTCAATGTGCATCATCCAGAATACGGTCGAGCTTCCTTCCGGCACGTTCCCGGACACTGAGGGAACTGACGGCAGCAACGCCGTTCGTGTACTTGACAAGACAAGGGGCACGGAGACCGCGTCAGCGGTTACGTTCGTAGGTACTACGGACGTGGACAGGGCAAAGTTCTTCTGGGGCTACGTGTTCCATATCGGCGGGAAGCATACATGGCAGATTGTGCACAACGGTGCGTTCATGTTCCCTATCGTGCTCGCGCTGTGGTTCAGCCGCAAGAACGGTTCCGGGGAGTTCGTTGGCAACCAGCTTGCCAAGGTACGCCTGTCGGACAGCAAGGTCAAGCCTACGGGACTTCCGTCGAAGCTTGACTCAGACGTGAACCTTAACCTTACGGACCCTTACCGTACCAACCTTGAGGCCAAGAACGCGCAGTACCTGGAGTCAATCGGGGACGGCACGGGCAACAACTCCAGGCTTACGGGGGACCGTGCCGTAGACGGCTATCCTGTGACCGCATACATGATGGCGAAGTGGATAGACTACAACGCATCGCTTGAAATGGCACGGTTCGTGACGGATATAAGCACCCTGACAGACCCGGTACTGTGCAATGAGGACACTTACAGCAAGCTGCAGGGAATCCTAGGCAACACTATCGGGGTAATGGCCAAGACCGGACGCCTGAAAGGCATCCAGATTACGTTCCCTCCGTACAGCGAGGCAAAGGTAGGACAGAGCTTCAAGGGGACCGCTGTATGGTCTGCCGTATATGAGCTGGAGCTGGATAAGGTCGAGGTCTCCGGCAGCATCACATTCTAGGAGGTATGCACAATGGCATATGGTAACAACAGGGCTGGTGAGCAGCCGAGGTCCCATTTCCAGCAGGCAGGGGGAAGCTCGATACTGTTCAAGCATCCTTATCTTATAGGTCAGCTGGGGGACAGTATCACGGACACCGTGGACATCTCCTCCTGCGTCAAGCTTGAGGGCAATTACTTCAACGCAATGCAGAACCAGGACAATGCTAAGCAGGTGGTCCTCATTGACGGGTCCGTGGTAACAATCACGAACAAGCTTCTGAACGGTACGATTACGATGCCGGTAGTCAAGAAAACCGGTTTCGTGACCTCCGGCGATTTCGTGGCTATCTGCCATCTTATCCGCTCATTGGGGGACAACATAGGCGGCCTTCTGATTAAGACCGACTATATTGACGGGAAGGCAATCACGCGCGTATACTACGGCGTCGCCGTACAGTCGTGCCCTGATGACAACTCTATGGGTAATGATGTCGGTGAGTATCAGACCAAACTGCTGTACGCGGGGTGGGCTGAGACACAGGGCAGCAGCCTGCCAGGCAATTTGAAGAACATATGGGCTGTAGGCAACGCCAAAGGGCTCAGCGCATACTTTAGCCCTTACGCGATTCAGGGCGGAAGCACTGGTGACGACCCCATGACAAGTCCTGATGCATTTACGAACGCCAGCGAGTTTGCTGACTCCGTCACGGGCAATACCGGCGGCAGTCTGGGCGCGGTTACTGGCGTTTCGGCAGTGAACGGCGCCACTGGAGCAGGCGGTACGCAGCAGTCAGGCAGTCCTGTGGTGAACGCGCAGGCCCTTATCACTCCGGCAAGCGCTGCCGGAGGCACAGGCAACGGTTAATAGAGCTCTTGCCCGAGCTTTATATTATTTCTCCTTGGGGGTACGGCATGCAACTTGCCGTACCCTTTTTTTTGCTATATAATTATGCTAAAGGAGATTTATATGGCCGAACAGAGACTGTTTTTGGACGCTTCCGTGCTTAAGGACAGGGGCGCGGAGATGATGCAGGAGCTTGACGTCAAGCGGCACCGTATACGGTTCCTATTTCCTGACGGGCTGCAGAGGCTCAGGCTTATAGAGGAATGCCGTGCGCTGAACGCTTCGGATGTCCGTGACCCGGACAACTTCGACCTGATGTACGACATCATGATGCAGATGCTCGCGGGGAAGCCCGTGCATGTCCTGTATACGGACGCGAAGGGTGCCGAGCATCTCGTAGCGAACTTTCTGGTCACAGACAGATACATGAACCTCAGGCATGTTCCGTTCGTGGATGCGTACCCTGTCGTGGTCAACTGGATGGTGGAATACATCGCGGCGATGCTCGCAAAAAAATTTCCGCGCTCATTGAAAGATATACAGGCGGCAGTGAGCGCGAGCGAAGAGCTTATGAAGAAGAGCCTGGAGACGGACAGCGGGACGGTGATTATGTCCTGCGCAGAATACAGTCCAAGATAAAGGAGTACCGGCACGGGTATTTCGTATGGATGTACTATAAGTATCTGGAGGACACAGGATGTACTCCCCGGGACTGGCTGGACTTGTTCGAGCAGTCCGAACATAAGGTCCTGCAGAGCGATATTGACATGATACTGCGTGACGCTGCGAGGGAAGCGGCGTCAAGGTAGGAGGATATATGGGTAGCGGACCGCAGCGGATGACGGCGCTTACGATTAGTACGGACCAGTTCCGTGCTTCGGACAATCCCGACAAAGTTTACGCGGGGATTGCGAGTAACTCGCACAAGTTCATCGCAGAAATGCGCCTCGTAGCTGAGGCGATGATGGCCGCCGGGGACAAGTTCCTCGTAGGCGCGAGGACTGTGGACAAGAACACCGGGGCCGTGACGCAGACATTCTATGTTCCTGAGGACAAGGCGGACCTTGTAGTGCGCAACATCAACGTAAGGCGCGACACATACCGGAACAAGGACTATCTGGACAAGCATGTATACGACCTGCAGAACGCCGAGATTGTTACAGGACGTGACGATGCGGTGCTGGTTGAGCGCCGGTACGATTTCGAGAGCGCGAACGCGCGGCGCCTGGGAGTACGTGATATACGTGCGGCGGGGGGAATCGCGGACAAGTCGAAGTACCGTGACCTGGAGCATCCTTACGCTACGGCCATGTATCTGCCGCTGGACAAAGCGGAGTATGAGGCGCGGAGCGGAAGGTCACGCTCAAGATGGGTGCGGTCGCAGTTCAACAGGGCCCTGGGACATGAGGCAAGCAGCGAGCGTTCTTTCGCACGTGCCGTGAAAGACCGTTCGGAGGATGAGCGGCGGCGCAAGGAGTCCGTCAAGGAAGCACGTGAGGAAGCGCGTGATAAACAGAGAAAGGAGCGCGAGAGCCAGCGTGAGGCAGACAGGCAGGCACGCGAGGATGAGCGTACGGAGCGTATCAACGCACGTGCGGCAGCCTCCGTGCAGAAAGCGCAGGAGCGTGTTTTCCGTCAGTACCAGAAGGAGCAGGAGCACAGGCTCAAAGAGCAGCAGAAGGAACAGGAGCTGAGGAAACGCGAGGAGGCACGGGCGGAGTCGGCATCTAACCGCGAGCGCCTTTCTCTGTTCGTGCGCATCAGCGCGATGCTCGCGACGGTGGTAGCGCTTATCAGGGGCATCAGCACCTCGCTGCTGGGAGCTGCGGGCAAGGCTGCCGGGTCCGTGCAGTCAAGGCTTCCGAACGGGTTCGACGTCTCCACGCCTGTTCTCGACGGCGTTAGGAGCGCCTTGTCAAAGCTTGACCTGACAGGAGTTTTTGAGCCTCTCGTAGATGCCGTCACGGAGACCGTGCAGAAGATACGTGTACAGACGCTGGAGGGGCTCCAGACAGGACTTACGGCGGCGGAGGTAAGGCTTTACGACACGAACGACGTCGCGCATCAGCTCGCCGCGGGAACGACCGTGGGGGCAATGAAGGAACTTACCAGCAGCGCCAGGGATATAATAGCGCTTGCGAAGGATAACAACCTCGGAGATGACTATGCCAAGATGATTATGGGAAGCAGGCTTATCACCGAGCTCACCGACTACTCGATGGGTGAGGGGGGCTACACCACGGCGGGTGTGTTCGAGGATATAATCGACGCCTATTTCGGGCAGTTCAAGTCGGGAAAGAACGTACTGGGGCAGGACGTGGCTCCTGAGCTTCTCATGCAGGAGCTCACCGCGTCGATAAAGTCGCTCATGGGTGCGAACGCCGCGACGGTTCTTTACAACATGATGCTCAACAGCCTTGACGGAAGTTATTATTTTCCGTACAACAACTTCGAGGAGTGGATGTATTCCACGAGCACGATGCAGCAGATACAGGAGGGAGCTTTCGCGGTACCCAAGGAGCAGCTTGACTACGCGGACGTTTTGTCCAAGAGCATGAGCGACACCGAGGCGATGCTCCAGGCGGTGTTCGACAAGTTCCTGCTGGGCATGCAGGACTGGCTTGCCTCTTTCCTGAACGCTGTTGATGCCGTTGCATATTGGTTCATGAGTGATGCGGATAAGTACAACATAGATGAAGCCAACAGGCAGAAAAATAACGCTGAGAGTGAACGATTGTGGAGTGAAGCTTCTCGTGCAAAAACGCGCGCTGCAGTTGCACTAGGCGTATCTAGTGCTACTTTGGAAGGTTCTGTTAAGCTCAGCCAAGATTTGGGGGGTAAGCTGACAGCACTGCCATCATATTATAAGGAAGGTATGAATGAGGAACAGATAGCCCGGTATATGGAATGGGTACAGCTCTATACGCTTGCAAGTCAGGCAGATGCAGATGCGGCGGCAAAGGGGAGAGTACCTTACCGCAGCACAATATACACTAAAGAAGGTCAGAGTGCTTATAAATTGGCTATGCTGCAGGAATACTTGGGATATTTCAAGGGAGGTACTGGCAGCAAAGATAAAATGCGTTATGCCAAGACAGGTGTTCTGGGAGGAGAGGCTGTAAGTTCTGAGACAGCTAAGCTTATGCTTAAGTATGGAGGCGTGAAAGGAGCTTCTTTAGATGATATGCTGTACGGCATTTTTAATTCAGCATCCGGTGTATCTGAGGAAGATTTTGCGAACTATACGTTTAACCCATATAACTTTACAGATTTAATTGATGAAATCATGAAAAATATCATGGGTGATGAGAAGTATAAGGAGCTAATGAAAGGCCGTGAGCATAACGACTTTACATCGGCTGAGATAAAATCTTTTTTTGATTCTTGGTGGGGTGCGAGCACTCCGGAATCAAGGGCTGCGGATGTTGTCGGTGCTTTAAGGAGTTTGATTTCAGGACAGGGCAATCTTTCGGAGACCAGCACTGTGTACGGCACTTATTATGATGCCTACAAATTTGCTCTGGCAAAACAACTTGATGATGAAGCCAGGAATATAATGGATTTCGACCTGAACAGTAACGTCACAAGCGCGACACGCACTGAGAGCGGTGCAGGCTCGTCTGGGACAATAGTTCCTGGTTATACTCCGACGACAGATTTATATAAGAATGCTATAGCGCAGTTTGTGAAATGGCTCGCAGATAAAGGCGCTGTCTACAGCAGGGGCAGCACACAAATATTATCTTCTGGTGAGGGAGGTGTATTTGACACGGGCAACAGGCATGGTAAAGTAACTTTCAGTGGTTTGCAGTATGAGGATGCCAACACAGTACGAATTAGGTTTGACGCCGGGGAAGATTTCTTAAAGTTGCTTAATGACTTTGGAATTAAAGCCCAGGTGAAATCTAAAGATGCAGAGGGATATATAGATTTTACTTCTGGCACTGACACAATTACCGTCAGAGGTAATAATTAGTTTAGGAAGAATTAAGGAGGACAGCTATGGCGGAGACTGTTACGGGATTGACGGCCATTACGGGATTAAGATACGCGAACGACGTGCTCCAGGCATATAACTCGCTGACGTTCCTGTTCGACGAGAACTGGACATACACCGGGGGCAGGCCCGTAGACCTTCCCGCGGCGTTTTTTCATGTCAGGAAGTGCGAGGAAGTGATGGACAGCGACGTGACGCATAAGACGCTCCTGTTCTACAATACCGGCGTGACGGAAGGCAGCCAGCAGGGCACCCGGATGCAGGTGGTTTCGGACAATATTGTAGCTAAGCCGAAGCAGTACAGGATGAACGTCATCATTCCCTACGGCAATCCTGACCCGTTCGCGATGAAGTGGGGCTTCGATATGACCGCGTTTCTTTCCAACCCTACGCTGTACGGCACATACAGCGGGTACACCAATTTCACGATGCTTGACGTGATTAAGGACGCCGTGCAGATTTTCACGCACGGCGTGAGCATGTATGACGAGCTCACCGAGGGCAACATACGGGAAGGGCTTAATGAGCCTGAGTATAACAAGAACTCCTTGGAAGCGATGTGGCGGCGCAGGGGGCTCGTCAAGATGAAGATGTGGAACAGCTGGAGATACAAGACCGTGGCAATCACGAACTTTACCCCGTCCAAGAACGGCACCGACGGGAACGCTTATGAGGCAACGCTGACGCTGACGGAGGTGCCGATAATATCGTTCAACCGTACGGGCACATATGCGAAGCGCAAGCTTAACCCGATGCTCGAGGCTTCGGGCAAGCTTACAATCAAAGCCTTGTCCGGACTGGAGGTGAAATAATGCGTGTAAATCTTGCGGAAACTGACTGGCAGTCAGGGTTTGCCGTGATGACCACTGACGGGGGCAATACGCTCATGCTCAACCTGGTGGATGAGGACTTCGCTGCGGGGGAAACCTCTGTGGCAATGGGAGTGCTGCTCGTGGAGCTAGTGTACCGTGACGGTACGCGCAAGCGCTGCGTGAACGTCATAGGCATGTCCGACGGCGTCGTTACCGTCGGCACGGACAATGACGGACTGCTGGGGCACGTGCTGTCGCCGTCCAACATAGCTGAGTGCTGGCTGGGCGTGGATGACAGGGAGGCTACATGAGCGACGCGGCTGGCGGGGAGATATACACGTTCCTCAAGGACACGGGCGATACCAGGCTCGGTCAGTATGACCTTTTTGACCGGGTCATCAACATAAGGCTGGACGCGCTGAACAAGAACGGCACGCGCGAGACAATCATACTGCGCAGCGACTGGGAACCGGTGCACGAGGCATGGAGCGGCGCGGACACGGTGAGGTTCCGCAAGTGCGTGCATAAGCCGTCAATATCGCTCAAGTACAAGCAGGTAGCCCGAAGCTCCTTCGTAGGTGTGAACCTGTACGTATCTAACTTCGTGCTGTTCACCGCCGACGGGAACATGCTCACGGCGTTCAGCAGCGACGAGTACAGCGTGGAGCAGATGCAGGTTGTCCTGGGGTATTTCGGGCAGGCCGCGGACGGCGAGCCTACATCCTGGGACGAGTTCATGGACATAACGCCCCGGGCAGGCATGGATATGCTTGTATGCGACACCATCACAGCCGTGTTCACGTCGAAGCTTCCTCCTGACCTCACGCTGCAGATTACGGCGGCATGCGCGAATATGCTTGCCGTTCCTGACGGCCAGGATGAGACGCTCAGCTTCGACGAGCTCGTGAGCTCCGGGGCCCTCGCGGAGGTTAAGTCCGGCGAGGGCGGCGTGCTGGGGCTCATAGAGGACAGCGTGCTGGCGTATTACAATCCTAAGGAGTGGAGCGGTAACCCCACGGGATATACGGCTACGGGGCTGGTCGAGTCCGCGCGCTACAAGGTCTCCGCTACGGAGCGTGTCCGGAAGATGGCTTTCCAGCCGCTTACGGACGCCAGCGGCAACAGCGTGATGCCTTTGTTCAAGGATGCCGTGCTGCCGGGCATGACGGTAGGCCAGGCGCTGACATACACGCTGGATATGCTGGGGCTGACGGACGTGCAGTTCAAGATTGTGTCCGACAGGATATTCTTCTATATGCGCTCGGACCTCGACGACCCGGACAACGCCGTGGGCGCGTTCCAGGACGTGTACAAGGACTCGGTGCTGGAGACACACTATGACGGGATGCTTCCGGCGGTGTACAGCATAGAGGTCAACGCCACCGCGACGATAGTATGCCCGTTCTTCGCCTTCATAGGTCCGTTCCAGCAGTTCAAGTTCAAGAACCGCTATGCCGTAGGCTCGCAGGTCTCCTACTGGCTGGGCGGCGGGGACGAGTACGGCGGCAAGGACACGTTCTACGCGCTGTCCGTGGAGTTGTCGTTCTCCACGGTGGACGAGGACAACGAGATGCAGCTGTTCTGCATTGTAGAAGGAACGGAGGAACATGAGAATGACTGACGCTGACTACGGGGCATACATCAAGGCTTTTTTCGCCGACAGCTCGACGGCGTTGAAATCCGCGCTCGAGAGACGCGCGGACGTGGACGTGGGGATAGTCCGGAGGGTCCCGGCCAAGGGGCTCGTGGACGTGGAGATGGCCGCGGGGTTTTCTCCTGACCATATCAGGACGATAAGGTGCGTCTTGATTTCGCCCGCTTCGAGGGTGCTGTCGCTGGACCTGGCGCCGAGCGAGGGCGACAGGGTGCTGGTGCTTACGCCGCACATATGGGCCGCAGGCATGCTGGACCCGGACAACGGGGACGTGACCGTGGCCCCGGACGCACCGTGCAACGCGCCGCTTTACGGCTTCGCTCTGCTCATGAACCAGGTGCAGACCGACAGGCATATGAATGTCCTGACTGTGGACGAGGATGGCGCGTTCAGCCTCTCGCTGCTGTACGACAAGGACACCGGGGAGTACGGCGCCGAGCTCTCCGTGGACAAGGACGGGAAGGTAGAGCTGAGCGCGGACGGCTGCAGCATAAATCTCGGTGACGACGGCGTGAGCATAAACGGCAAGCTTACCATAAAGAAATAGGGGGGACATTATGGGAACACCCCTCGCAGTGCAGGGATGCACGTTCAGCACAACGGTATCTGCCTCGGACGGCACGCTTTCCGGCGGGTCCGTCACGGTCACGTCGCAGCCGTCGCAGGACATCGCCGTCAACGGAAAGGGCATGTGGTTCGACAGGATAGGCGTAGCGGTAAACGGTCTCGTCATAACCGCGCTCAGTCCTCCACCGGGGGCTGTGAGCGCCATGAGCACAGCACAGCTTCCTGCTACGGCTGACATCCGGGGCACGGCGGACGACATAAGGGAAGGTGACGCTGACACGGGCAAGAAGGCCGTGCTCAAAGGCGACTCCGTTACGGTCAGCGTGGCATTCGTGTTCACTACGGGCTCATATCCGTACACGGCGACGAAATCTTTTGACGTGACCGTGAAGGTCGATGACCCGGGGCAGACCGACGTGGAAGCTTCTTGATTTATCCCGATTATCATAATATAATTAGCTATGGACCTTAGAGTATACACCAAGGAGGACGTGCCGCAGCCCGACGGGATGCTGTCCGTCCTCAAGCCGGACATAATAGACATATATCCCGTGACAAGCGAGGACCCGGACCACCAGGTATGGCTCGAGAACGCGGAGACGCTCCAGGACGGCAGCAGGAAGCTCACGATGCAGCAGGCCGCGCTCGCGACGATATGGCAGAGGGGACTTGACCCGCTGGAGCCGGACGACGGCATCAGATGGGCGCAGGCGCTCCTGGGCGAAATATCCGCCGCCGCGCTCATGCAGGACATCGAGTATGCCGTGGAGACGGAGACCACGGCCTTGAGCGTGTCTTTCTCCACGGTGACCGGAGCCGACGGGAATCCCTACCTGACATACACGTTGAAGGAGGCAGTCTGATGCGTCTCACGACATACGACGAGTTTCTGATTTATCTCTGCGATGCCTTTGACGAGCTGGTCGCGCCGGTGAAGCTCCGGCGCACCAACCGCAACGTCATCTACCTGATGCTGAAAGCCGTGGCCAAGGGCCTTGAGCTCCTGAACAGCGTGTGCTACGCGCTGTCGGGCAAGTTCGACCCGCGCTACTGCACGGATGAGGACCTGGTAAGCGTGGCGGAGCTCGTGGGGACCAGGCGCAGGGGCGGCTCCGGCAGCGGGCTCTACGTCACAGCGGAGAACATGAGCCTGTACACGAGCAAGGTCCTTCCCGCGGGGAACTACTGGTACGACGCTTCGGCGGAGCTGCGTTTCAGCTTTCAGGTGCCCGGCGACGTGACCATTCCTCCGTCAGGAACCGTGAGCTATGTGGCGATGTCAAACGCAATCGGCGCATACCCTGTCACGGCCATCAGCGACCTTCCGGTGCAGTCGGACAGGACTGTGCCGGAGGAGTTCAGGTTCTCCTGCATAGACAACGCATCACTCATGGGCGTGCCGGAGGAGCCCCTCAAGGACTTCCGCGAACGGCTGCTCAAGGGCACGTCAAGGCAGAACGCAATGATACGCCTGGAGGAGGATATTAGGTCAAAACCCTACATATTCGACGCGCGCGTCATATACAACAATACAGGCAATACTGTCGTAACGGGCGGCGTGACGATACCCAACGCCTACATGGCCATATTCATATCGGGCGAAGCCAGGAACGAGCTCGCGGAGCTCGTGGCCGAGCATATCATATGCCCCACGGTGAGCACAGGCTCTTCCCTGGCGCTGCATTACTACTCACCGTTCTTCTACACGGGGCAGTACGACGTGAACGTGATACCGTTCACGCCTGTAACGTACAACGTCACCATATCATATATGGCCGACACGCTGTACGTGGACATACAGCGGTTCCGGGAGGAGCTGGAGAGGCAGCTCAAGGCGCACTTCAACGTTCCTGTGCACCGCGACATAATTACGGAGAGCGAGTTCTACGACTATATAGCGTCGCTCAACATCACGGCGGTGCGCATAATAGGCATACAGCTGTCATCGGGGGGCATCGACAGGCAGTACATAGACGTGGACGCGGCGTATCTCGCGCAGCTTAATGTCGTGTCCTGGGACGGTCCGGGGGCGACGACATGAAGTCCGTGTTCCGGTTCCTGCGCGGCGAGCTGAACGGTTACTGGCTGAACTCGCTCATGTCTGCCGTGGACGACTGCTGTGCGCCCGTAAGGGAGTTTCTCGCGAAATTCTCCTCCATGAGCATTCTGGACTACACGTCGCTGTACGGCACTACGCTCAGCGGGCTGGGCTATTTCACGGGCGTGTTCCTGCCCTATCTGGCCACGGCGCAGCGCAGCACGGATTTCTATATGACCGACAGCCATGTCGTGAACGGCACGCAGCGCAGCGAAAGGGGGCTGTTCGCTCCCGACACGGGCCTGTTCAGCTTCGTTCATACGGAGCATGACAGCTATCCTGACGACATAAACACCCTGGCCGACCCGGCGGGGGGAACGCTGCGCTCAAGCTTCGTAGGGGAAGAGACCCCTGTGGGATATATCCCCAACGGGGAAGGGAACCTGTTCCTTGACGACAGGACGGTGAACCCGGACAAAGTCCTGGAGAATCCTCCGGCGGGAGGATATGCCGATTTCTACGGCAACCAGTTCCTGTTCCTCGGCGACACGCAGAGGCTGCAGGAGCCTCCGTCGGAGGAGCTGTACCTGCTGCTTATCAGGGCCATGCAGCGCGTGAGCTACAACGGGGAGACGCTCAGGAGCCTCGTGGAGATAATAAGCATCATCTGCCCCCAGCAGTTCCTGAAAATATCGGGCATAAACGTCCTTGAGAGCGGCGCGGTGGAGGTGCAGTACATTATAGTCAGGACAGACGTAGGCGGGGCCCGGCAGAGGCTGTACCTGCTGCAGTATGTGCTGGAGCAGAAGTTCACCAACGTCGTGTTCACCGAGGGCGTAGCATAAGGAGGAGACAGAATGGCACAGGACAACCTGTACGACGAGCTTACAGATGAGATTGCCACGGCCGGAGTGCTTGGCAACAACAAGGTAGCCAATTTTGCGTACACCGACACGGCATATGCGGACATTACGCAGGCGGCGGGCACCGACGAGTATGACCCGGACCTGGAGAACAACATACCCACGGCATCCAGCGAGGTGCTCAACACGAATCCTACGGTGCTGGCCAAGGGCATGCGGAGCCAGGCCTCGTCGCTCACGAGGCAGCTGGTGAATCATTTCTTCGGCCGCACGAGCTATAATCTCAACAAGACCGTAGACACGTTCAAGGCCGCTCTGACGTCAATCAAGAACGCGCTGGGAAGGAGCAACGGACTGGCAACGCTGGACGCTTCGGGAAGAATCCCGTACTCCCAGCTGCCCGAGAGTGCTCTGGAGTACAAGGGAGGCTGGAACGCCTCGACGAACCAGCCACATCTTGCGGACGGGACGGGCACCACGGGAGACATGTACCTGGTCACGACCGCGGGCTATGCCAACCTGGGCCACGGCAGCGAGTACTTTTACGCGGACGACCGCGTGGTGTACAACGGCACAGTATGGCAGAGGATTCCCGCCGGGGACGTAAAGACCGTATGCAGCGTGGCTCCGGACGGGAACGGCAATGTGGCGCTGACCAAGGCAGACGTAGGGCTGGGAAACGTATGGAACTTCGACTACCGGTCCGCGTTCAACGGCATCGGCTACAACACCGACAGCACGGCGCTGTCATTCACACGTGTCTCCGACGCCACCGCGGCGTCGATTCCGGCCATGACCGGAGCGACATCCTCCGCGGCGGGCAAGGCGGGCCTTGTACCCAAGCCGGGCACGGACAAGCGGCTCATGTTCCTGCGCGGGGACGGCACATGGACCGAAGCGGCGGCGAGCGTGAACAACATAACTCCGTCGGGCGGCAACATCACGCTGCCCGTATTCTCCGGGGCGACGTCATCCTCGGCGGGGACCCAGGGA
>Ga0265301_10000438_pt1 | contig 61988 bp, 48 predicted proteins | sample AusTroGonzalo_MG_2_FD_193488 | JGI IMG/M metagenome (GOLD analysis project Ga0265301, IMG submission 193488) | Bovine rumen microbial communities from tropical cattle in Woodstock, Queensland, Australia - Gonzalo_04 | ecosystem: Host-associated > Mammals > Digestive system > Stomach > Rumen ... | reverse complement strand
CGGATATAGTCGTTAAACTGACCCTGAGTGACGGTACTCACGGTGATGTTGTCCGCATCGATGCGGAGTTTCTTGGCATCGTCCCTGAAGACGAGCCAGAGGATGAAGGCCAGGAGCATCGCCCCGCCCCAAAACGGCAACGCTTTCTTGCTGAACACGAGGGCCAGGCCTTTTTTCTTTTCGATTCTACGATCCATTGAGTTGATTTCCATATTCATTGCTTTTTTAATTGTCACGTAAAGATTTCACAGGATTCATGCGAGCGATGCGCCAGCTGCTGATACCGATAACCAAGCCGACGATAAACAAGACAATGGCGGCGGCACCGATGAAATACCACATCGACAGGTCGATGCGGAAGGCGAACTGCTCTATCCACTTGTGGGCGACGAAGAAAGCACCCACTGCACCCACGACGGCTGCCACAAACGACAGTTTCAGCACCTCGCCAACAAACATCCTGACGATTTCACCTGACACCGCACCATGCACCTTGCGCAAGGCTATCTCCTTGCTGCGGCGGTTGGCCTCGTCCATTACATAGCCTATCAAGCCAATGAGCGAGATGAGCAAGGCAAATAAGGCTCCAACCAAGATGGTGTTGCGCATCTTGCGGTTGTCGGCATACTGGGCGCGCACCTCGGCAGCATACGACTTCACCTCCAGCTCCTGCCCTTCCGACACCTCATTGATGACAGCTTGGATATGCTCCTTCGTCTTCTTGTCAGCATGACGCACCTTAACTAATAAATACCTCATCGGATGCAGGCTGGTTGTGCTGTAATCCGTCCCATCGAACTTGATTCCGCTGTACAAATCGCCATGGAAATAGCAACTTGGCTTCAGGTTCGGGTCAAGGGCGCTACCCACTCTGATGCTACGGTAAACACCCGATATGGTCAGCGGCTCGATATAGAGAGCGTTCCCAACGTAGAAATAGCTATGGTCGGAAATGAAAATCTGCTTTCCCACCGCGCCGTCGCTCCAGTCTTCATGCTCCATCATCTTCTCAATCAGACTCTCGCTAACTGCGACCTGAGACGAGTCAACAGGGTAACTTCCTGCGATAAAAGGTATTTCAAGCAGGTCGTAGAAGCCATCTGTGACACAATAACCATCAGCAAGCAACACCAAAGTCGTCCTTTCAGGCTGTTTCTGTACCGCATTGCCTTCGGCAAATTGAAAAGGCAAGATGGCGCAAGCCTCCACACCTTCCACCTCGGGCATGGCATTCAGCTTGTTCACCACCAAGTCGCGCGTTTTGATAGTCTGTGCATCAATGTAATACAAGTTCTTGTAATTGTAGCCTAGATCCTCGTTGGCAAGGAATTCGTATTGTCCAGTCACAACGAGCAGCATCGCCACGATAAACACATTCACCGCCACTTGCAAGCTCAACAGGAATAGTTTCCAGTGGCGCATATTCAGGGTGAAATTGCGGATGGCCTGCCAAACGGGAACGCGGGTATAAAGCAGTCCGGGAACAATTACCGAAATGACGAAAATGAACACAATGACTGCCACCAACACCTTGATGCTTGGCCCGATGAGCGTAGTGGTAAACGACGTACCCAACAAGTTATAGACAAGGTTGTTACCTGCCAATATCAGCAGTACAGCCAACACCAAGGCCAACCCAATATGCACTATTGCTTCCTTGATGAGCATCCCGTAAATCTCGCGACCACCTGCTCCGTAGCACTTGCGAATGCCGATTTCCTTGGAACGTTTTACCATCGAGGAAAGCACTACAAGGATGTAGTTCATCAGGCTGATGAAGAGCAGCAGAAAAGCCACTGCCGAAAAGATGACGACTTTGCTACGCACGTCAGGGTCGGAAGTATGCAGTTTGTCGAATGGCACCAGGTGATAGCGCACCTGATAGCCCATCTCGGTCTTCAGCTTCTCCAAGTCCTGATGAATGGCTTGCATCTTGTAGATGGCTTCGTCGAGCGAGTTGGGGTCAACACCTTTTTGCAGTTTCACATAGCCCACGTACCTATCGTTAAACACCCAATTGTCCCTCGATTCCGCTTGAAAAATCTCCAACGACTTCACTACCCCAAACGGGAACGTGCCATTCTTGGGAAAGTCTTCAAAAACAGCTTCCACAATCCACTTCTCAGGACGCCCTTCCTGCATAATCACCTTGCCGAGACACTCGCTCACACCACCGATGTTTTCAGCGAAAGAACGCGACACGGCGATATTATCCTTGTTACCCAACGCTTTGACAATATCACCAGCAAGGATGGGTTGCGAGAACACCTTGAAAAAGCAGGTGTCGGCAACAAGGGTTTTCCCGGTAAAGACAATGTTGCCTTCTTCGTCGCAATAGTTGATGTCACGGAAACCAGAGCTAAAACGGGTAGCCTCCTCTACGCCCGGTACTTCAGCCTTGAAGCCGGGAGCCACAGCTCCGCTAATTCGACCAAAATCATCCTGTTGGTCGCCCATGATGGTTTCCGCCTTGATGAGATAGATGCGGTCCACATCTTGATAGAAACTGTCGTAGGACAGCTCGAAGCACACCTTGGCAATCAGCACGATGCCAATGGCGAGACCTATCCCGAGGGAGAGGATTTTGATGAGATTATCGGAAAATCTATTCATATTGTTGATTGTTTTATTGTTCTATATACGGTATTCCACTATAATAAGTTACAACGCTACTTTTGATGAAGTATTGGAGACGTGCGTTGAGGTGTTCGGCCAGGGCGTTGAGGTAGGTGTTTGAAGCGGTTTGGTATTCAATGGACGAAATCAGACCTTGTTCGAAGCGCTTGGTGTTCAGCGCAAAGGCCTCTTGCTGCAACTCAGCACGGGTAGCGGCTTGTCGCAGGGCATCGGCTGTACCGTTGCGGTCGGCAATAGCCCTCCGCACCTCGGCCTCCACCGTTTGCAAGGTCTGTTCATAGTCGGCCCGGGCACGTTCGTAGGCGTTCTTTTTCTTCGCGATGTTGGAGTGGTTCGAGAAGCGGTCGTAAATCGGGATGCTCATGGACAGCTGGACATACTCGCCTCGGTTGTTCTTGATTTGTTCAAAATAAGGTGTCGGCACATAGCCTTCCCTGCCCGGATAGGTGAAGTAGCTTGACGACCAGCCGCCATAGAGGGTGAGTCGGGGCAACAGCTGCCAACGGGCGGTCTTCAAGGCGAGGCGGGCGTTCTTCATCGTGCCCTCAGCCAAAGCGATATCGGGAGACATTTGTTTGGCCATACGGACAAATTCCGTAATTTCATCCATTTGCGCTGTGGGGCTGTCGCATTGCGGCAACCCCGCCTCCAAACCCGCAATCTTCAGCGGTTTCTCAATAGGCCAGAACATCACATCCTTCAAGGTAATCATCGCGTTGTTGAGGTTGTTGCGGCAGGTGGTCAGCAGATACTGTCGCTCGGCCAGCTCGCTTTGCACCTGCACCACGTCAGCATGCGATTTCTGTCCCAATTGTTCCTGTCGCTCGGCAAGTCGCACCGCCGTTTCCGCTGTCGTCACTTGTCCCAACAAAGCCTTCTCCAGTTCAGTGAAATACAAGACGTTGCAATAGGCCTCCATCGTGGCGAGACAGATCTGGTCTTCCACCTGTTGCGCTTTGGTGAGGCCCATCTGCTGCGCCGTCTTGGTGATTTTCAGGTTGTTGACAGCCTGGAAACCATTAAACAGCACAATGCCTCCCGAGAGGCTGTAACCATTATGGAACGAGGTGACCAAACTATAGGTGTTAGTCTCGGGGTCGATGCTACGACCGAAGTTGTAATAGGCGCTGGTGCTGCCGCTTACCTCAGGCGTAAAGGCATTCAAGATGGCATCGCGCCTGTCGATTTGCGCATCGCGGTTGCTGGCCTCCTGGATACGCACCTGAGTAGAATGCTCCACCGCATAGCGCATGCAGGCCTTGAGATCCATAGCGACGGTATCCTGGGCCTTGAGGTTACCCAAGGCGCCCAGGACCGTCATCAAAACGAAAAAGTTATACTTTGCTTTCATCATACACGAGTATTAAATATGCCAACCGCATAGCATTTTTTGTGCCAAAATTGTAAGTGTTTAAAATACAAATATTTAAGATTTTGCACTACTGTAAAAGTGTAAAGAATCTTTACAGTGGGTGTAAAGAAATTTTACAGTGGGCAACAAAAATCGGCAGGCCAAAAGTGACCTGCCGAATCATTCTCCCTACATCTTTTTCTCCCGTAGCAGCCCTTTATACAATCCGTGGACGCAGTTGCCCACCACCACGTAGCCTTGGGCGTCATAGTAGCGGTTAAGGAAGGCATTATCCACAGCGCAGTCGAGGCGGAAATACTCCTTTCCCATTTGGGCAGCATATTGCTCTGCAAGATGCAGATAAATCAGACCCACTCCAGGTCTCTTGGTGTGCGTGGCGAAGTTATGCAGATAATAGGCAGAGCCTTTCACATCCGCAGGCCAGCGGTCGTCCACCTCTTTTAATATAGCTCCGCAGACGATTTCTCCTGTCGCCTTTTCCTCCAAAACGAACATCTCGCCCTCAGCCTGCTTCTGCTCGTAATACGAAAGTGGGAAGCGACCCACATAGTCGGTCACGTTCCATTGCCGGATGCCCACCTCGTCCATCCAGCTGATGCGGTCGAGCACCAGCTGGAAGACGGTTTGGACTTCGTCGGCTGTGGCCTTGCGGAATAGATATTTATCCACCTATCAAATTGATTTTACGGGTTTCAACGCCCTCTTCGGTCACGATGCGGACCACATAGATGCCCTCGGAATAGCCTTCAAGGTTCAGCTTCACTTGCTGAGCGTTGGTCTTTCTTTCCTCCAGAATGGCCCCGCTAAGGCTCATCAGCGTCACCTGTTGGATGTTGCTTTGTGCTTCTATGACGGCCACATCCTTTGTGGGATTGGGATAGACGTTGAGTTTCAGCGCAGTCAGTTCGTTCACGTTCACATCGGTGGTGTCGGTAGGCACAACCTTCACATCGTCCACAAACCAGTCGAAGGCCAGAAACTCGCCAAAGTCGTTATAGCCTCTGAAACCAATCTTGATGTTCTTTCCGATATACTCGTCCAAGTTGATGGAAATCGGCTCGTCGTAGGCGTTAATCTGACCATAAGGCATATCGGCAGCATCCCATTTGTCCTCCCAGGTGCCGTTATAGGTGTCGTACACGCGAACCGCAAAGTGGTCGTAACCATCGGTACCGTACTGCACCCAAGTCCAGAATTGCAATACGGTGGGACGGGTGATGCTCAGCACAGGAGTAATCAAGGTCTGGTCCTGAGCCGAGGGGTTCTCGCTGCTGTCCCATTCCAGCACGGCCTGCTTGTTGCCGCGATGGGGCGAAACGATAAAGTCCTCTTCGTAATAGTCGACATAGTATACCGTACCTTGGAAGCTCCAGTCCCACCAGGTCGGGTTGCCGTCGGTGGTCCAGCCTTCGGGAAGGCCATAGAGCGTGCAATCCTCAAAAGTCTCGAAGAGCAAGGGGCGCTGGTAGTCCCAACGAATCGGGATTTCCTCCGATAAACCGCTGTTGCCCAAGGCATCAACAAGTTGGACGGTCAAAGTGCCATGAGTATGGTTGTCGTAAGCAGGAATGGTGGCGGTATAGTCGTAATTGCCTTTGCCTGAGCGGGTGAAAGTCAAATCGTGGCTCACACCCCAGATAGTAAAGGTGGCCGCTAAGGTAGCAGGCATCTCGGAGGCATCGTGGACACGCAGGGTGAGGTTCATCTCAGTATCGGCATAGGTTTGGTTGCCTGAGACAGAGACTATCGTAGGCGGATTGGTGTCGATAGAGGAATTGTCAATAAAGATGTCATCAATAAGGAGGTCCCATCCATAACCGCTCACACCCTCGAAGATGATGAAACCGTAACCCGTAGGGCTATCGAAGGTGAAGGAGTATTCATACCAGTCATCCTCGTCGGCCACCACAGGCTCCAGATAAGTACAACGGTGGACAGTACCCAACAGCTGACCACCTTCCGACGTCGGAGCTGAGTTATAATACACATTGATGCGGTCGGGACGGTTGATGTTGGGGTTGCTGTTGCGGAACATCCAGAAACGGACGAGGTTGTCGTTTGCGTTCAGTTCCAACTTGGGTGAAACCAGTTCAGCCGAGCAGCCCTCGGGATTGGTGTAGGTGTAGAAACGGGCCATGTATTGACTTCCATCGTGCGGCATAGCACTCGGGGTGGAGCTTGACTCACGTCTATCGAAAGCATAGGTGCCGTTGGTAATATTGTTCTGCCAGCCCACAGGCACGAAAGTGTTCTCGAAGCCTTCCTCCAAGGGGAAGTCGCTAACGGGGGCCAAAGCCGTGATTTGGAAATCGGCACTTTGTGTTGGAGCCGAATGGCTTGAGGTCACCTCAAACGTGGCGTGAAGCACCTCATTGTTGTTCAGGCCCATCGGAAGGGTGGCTACAGCAACCAGATCCACAGAACCGTTATACGGCACGCTGACTTGATTGACCTGAGTGCCATTCTGATAGAAAGCCATCGGCAGGTCGCAGGTGCTGCTGAGTTGGTAGGTGTCGGCCTCCAAGCCCGTGTTGTCCAAGCGGAAACGCAGGTTGGCAGGCTCACCGAAATAGACGGAAGTGTCGGCAGTAAGCTGCTCCACGTTGAAATGGTATTGTGCCGTCTGCTCGATGATGATATCGTCGATGGAGAGGTACCAAGGTCCGTTATCTGCCACACTATGGAAGCCCACGTAGAAAGAACCCGAGCTGGTGGCTTGGAACACGCCCGAAGCCTGTGCAAAGTCCTCGTTGGCGACCACCATCATCGGAACCGCTGTGGCGGTCATCGATGAAGCATTGGCGTTGGCACCGGCTTTCACCTCCAGATTGAAGTGGTCCACATGCCAGGTGGCGTACCAGAACGACACGCGATAGTAATCACCAGCGGTCACGTTGATTTCCTTATAGGCCCACACGTCGGTATTATAGGTGGCATACATATACCAGTCGCCGGTATGGGGTTTCCTTCCCCGGGCCTCGTTATCGTCCGGAATGGTGATGCCGGCTTTCCAGCCGTTGTCGTCGCAAATCCAGCCCACAGGCGGCTGACCTACCGTGTTACCCGTTTCAAAAGTCTCGTTGACAAGCACTTGAGCGAAGGCGCTTCCCATCAGCAGCCACATCGCGATAAAAGCATACAGTTTTTTCATATTCGGTCGGTTTATTATTTGACCGCAAAGGTAAGAATTGTTTGTCGTGTGGAGCGAATAATTGGATAAAAAATCGGTTTTCGGAAATCTTTTCGAGCGATATGCCGTTTCTCTGACAGCGATATGCCTTCTCGCTATCAGAGATATGCCGTTTCTCTCAAAAGGAAACGTTGTCCACGTTTTTATTTACTTCCCGTAAACAGCTACTTTTCATCCACCACGCATGCCACAGTAGTGTCGCCCGTCACGTTGACCACCGTACGCAGCATATCCAATGGCCGGTCGATGCCCAAGATGAGTGCCAAGCCTTCAATCGGGATACCGACTGAGTCGAGGACTATCATCAGCATCACGATGGAGCCTCCCGGAATGCCCGGAGTGCCGATGGAGGAGATGGTGGCTGTGGCTAGGATGAGCAACATTTGGCCGAAAGTCAGGTCGAGGCCCATCACTTGGGCCAGAAACACCGCCGCCACCGCCTGATAGCAACTCGTGCCGTCCATGTTTATGGTCACGCCCACAGGAAGCACGAAGCTGGAGACCTCCTCGGAGACACCCAAATGCTTCTGCGTCCGCTCCATCGTCAAAGGCAAGGTGGCTGCACTTGAACTCGTCGAGAAGGCCAACATCTGCACAGGAAACACCGCCTTGAAAAACTGCCCCAACTTTTTCTTGGTGAATAAACGCAGGATGATGGGATAAACCAATAAAATGATGACCGCTAAGGCAAGCACGACCGTCAAGGCATACATACCCAAGGCGGAGATGATGCCCACATCGCCTGCATAGTCCACAATCAATCCCGCCATCAAAGCGAAAACACCCAACGGAGCAAAAGCCATGATGAAATCGATGATTTTGAGCAAGATGAGGTTCAGCTGCTGGAAAAACCGCACCACCGAAGCCGTCTTCGACTGCCCCACGCAAATCAAGGCCACACCAAACAGCAAGGCAAAGAAGATGACTTGCAGCATTTGTGAGTTGCTGCTGAAGGCTTGGAAGATGTTTTCAGGGACAATCTCCACGATGAATTGCATCGGTGACCCATCTTTCACCTGTTCCATCTGTGCCTCGCGTTCCGCCACGGTCTGCTGGTAGCGCTCCACAAACTCTGTTTGTTTGCCCTTCGGGAACAGACTCCCAGGCTTAATCAGGCTGACCATCGTGAGGCCGATACTCACGGCAATAATGGTGGTACACACATAAATCAAGATGGTCTTCAGCCCAATGCGTGACAAACTCTTGATGTCCTTCAGGCTGACCACACCCAACACCAGCGACACCAACACCAGCGGTACGGCAATCAACTTCAACATCAACTCACTCGAATACCCCAACGGCCAGCTACCCGATGTGCCGCTCATCGCCCCCAAGGTGCAAGAGAGCATCAAGCGCAGCGCCGATAAGAATTTCCCCTTCACCAAAGCTGCCAACAACGCCCAGGGCAAGTTCGACATGTGCTTCACCAACCCGCCTTTCGGCACCAAGATTGAAGTGGAGCAGAGTATTGTGGACCAATATGAGCTGGGGCGCATGGGTCATAAGGCTCCCGAGGTGCTTTTCATCGAGGCATGCTACAACTTTCTGAAGCCCGGCGGCAAGATGGCCATTGTGCTGCCTGATGGCATCCTTGGCAACCCCAATACCGAAGAAGTCCGAATATGGATTCTCAATCATTTCTATTTGCTCGCCTCTGTCGACTTGCCAGTTGAGGCCTTCCTTCCCCAAGTGGGTGTGCAGGCCTCCCTCCTCTTCCTCCAGAAGAAGACAGAGGCAGAGATGCTGGTACCTATCGGCAACGAAGACTACGAGGTATTTATGGCCATCGTCGAGCAGGTAGGTAAAGACCGCCGTGGCGTGCCCGTCTATGAAAAAGATGAGGACGGTGCCGAACTGCTCTTCCCCAACGTGAAGAAATGGATCTCATGGGATGAGCGTGGCCGCCAGGTGATGCGCACCCGCAAAGAGCTCATCAAGCATCTTGCTGACGACCTGCCAAAAGTGTCTGAAGCTTATAAGAAGTTTATGGAGGGTAAGAAATGAAATACCGTGTCATAAATAGTCATGATGTTTTGAAGGTAAACAGGTTCGACGGCAGTTATCACAATGCCGAAGTCAATGTTTATGATGAAATCATCAAATCTCATTCTGACCATAACCTTGCCTATTATTGCTCCACCATCTTCACTTCTGGCAGAACTAGAAGAATGTACACCAAACAGGAATTTGGCTATCCATTTTTGAGCAATGCTGATGTGGCATCCCAAAACCCTTTGTCTGCATGCAATTACGCTTCCAAAAAATACAGTTATGATGAAACGGCATTCCTGAAAGGCGGCATGATATTGACGGGTCGTGTCGGTGCCATTGGCCAAACCTCATTCGTTCCCAAATTCTGGGAACGATACGGCATGATGGGCTCCGATAACATCATTCGTATTGTTGTAAAACCAGAGCACAAAAACGGCTTTATCTACGCCTATTTGGCCTCTAAAGTAGGTAATCTGTCCTTCTGGAAACACGCCACAGGTGGTGTGCAGCCATTTATCACTGATAAGATGGTGGGCAACCTCCCCATCCCCAACTTCCCCGACTCCTTCCAAAAAGAAGTCGATGACCTCATCCAACAATCCGCCAAACTCCGCGAACAATCCACAGCTAAACTTGATGAAGCAAAGAGGATTTTTGAAAATGAGATAGGCGTATCAACTACTGATTATGGCGCATATAAGAATGAAGGTATTGCCATCCAAAGCATTGCTGGGAAATTCAAACGCATGGATTGCCAATATCAGATTAGTCATAAAAGCATTGTAAAAGAGAAGTACAGTCTGACTACAACAAAGATTAACGACATTGCCAAGGATATCTTTACAGGCAACCGTGGCAAACGTAATTATGTAGAGAACGATGGCATCTATTTCCTCTCTTCATCAGAAATGATGTTGGCCAACCCCAAACGGTTCTGCAAGAAAATAAGCCGCAGAACACCAAACCTGAATGATCTGCTCGTCATGAAAGGTAATATCCTCATCTCTCGTTCAGGAACGGTTGGCAACACCATTCTCGTTAACAACAACCTTAATGGCTGTGCTATTTCTGAACACGCCATGAGGCTGGTCATCGATGAAGAAAAGATTGCTCCTGAATACGTGTTTGCATACTTTTGCACAAAACAAGGCAAGGATTCTCTAGCCATCCTGCCTTATGGTTCTGTCATTGTGACTTTAGGTGAAGAGTTTTTAGGAGATGTAGATTTACCTTTGTTACCTATCAAAACACAAAATCGCATTACTGCACTCGTGAAAGAGTATTCAAAAATGACCGATATGGCCATTGAAACAGAAAACAAGGCCATCACTATGGTCGAAGAAGAAATAGAAAAATGGCAGTCACCGATTGCCAAATCTTAAACATACAAACTGATGGGCATGAATAACCAACTGGATTTTGAGCAACTGATTGGGCAAATCACCAACACCCACAAAGCTTTGCAAAACAGCGCAAAGCTCATCATCAACCGTCATGTCACCGCCAAAGCTTGGCTTACAGGTTTCTACATCGTGGAATACGAGCAAAAAGGCTCCGACAGGGCAAAGTATGGCGAGCACCTGCTTCAAGACCTCGCCGACAGGCTGCAAGGCGACAAGGCTTTCAGCTATCGCAGCCTGCGCCTCTATCGCCAGTTCTATTTGGTGTATCATTCCCTCGAATCGCCTATAACCAATTACCTTTTATCGCTTTCATCAAATTGGCAGTCACCGATTGCCAATTTACAAATATCTGACAGCCAAAACCTTGCAATTTGGCAATCACCGATTGCCAAATCCCAACATGACATTGAGGCGGATTACGCACCCGCTCCACAGAAACTCTTCGACAGCCTCTCGTTCACCCATTTCGCCGCTCTCGTCTCCATCCAAGACCCACTGCAACGTGCCTTCTACGAAACCATGGCCATCCGTGGCACCTGGAGTGTGCGCGAACTACAAAGGCAAATCGACACTAACTACTACCAACGCAGCGGTTGGAGCCAAAACCCCGAGAAATTCGCGAATAAGGTGGATGCTACTGCCGAGAAAAACTCTCTGGTTCTCGACATCAAGTCGCCGTTCGTTTTCGAGTTTCTTGGGCTGCAAGCCAAGAATGTTGTCGAAGAATCGGTACTCGAAAGTGCACTTATTGACCATCTTCAGGAGTTCATTCTCGAATTGGGCATGGGCTTCTGTTTTGAGGAACGCCAAAAGAAGATGCTTATCGACGACCGCTATTTCAAAGCCGACTTGGTATTCTATCACCGCATCCTCAAATGCCATACCATCATGGAACTTAAAGCCCATAGCCTCAACTATGCCGACGTTGCTCAACTGAAGATGTATCTGGCCTACTACCGAAAAAACATCATGCTGCCCGACGACAATCCGCCCATCGGAATATTGCTTTGCACCGAGGTGGGCAACGAAATGGCAGAATACACCATAATGGATGCCGACCAAAACCTTTTTGTCAGCAAATACCAACTCAGTCTTCCCGAAAAGGAAAGAATCACAGAATTTTTAAAGAAAGAAAACGGAGGTCAATGACCACCACCAATACCCCAATATCATGGCTACTGTATATAAGCCCCATCAAGCCCCCGAACCTAACGAAGGTGAAAAACGCCTCATCAAGTTCCTCGAAGGCAACCTGCCCGACGATTATTACATCATCCCTAATGGCGAGTATGCAAGTACCTCGCCACAAGGCATGATGCGCTTCTGGGAATACGATTGCCTCGTAGTCGCTCCCCATGCCCTCTACCACCTCGAAAACAAGGATTGGGGCGGCAACCTCCAAGGCGACGATTTCGCCTGGTTCATCAACGGTGCTGAACGCAAAAACCCGCACAAGACAGCTGCGCTCAAAAGCAAGATACTCGCCGCCAAACTGGTCCAGAAGAATACCGACTGGAACCGCGTCTTCGTATCTACAGCCGTCACGTTGAGCAACCCCGCACAATCCAAATTCGGCCTCGACCCCTATTGCGATTGCTACGCCCAAACCTACACGCTCAACAAAGAGCTGATCAATTTTATCAAAGACCACAATCGTGTCGGTAAGCCCGCAGGTTACATTGCCGACATTCAGAAAGCCATAGTTGGTTTCCTTACGGGCGAAAGCTCGATGCGCCCAATGAAAGAAAAGACCTCCATCCTCGACTACGATATCATTGAGGTGCTGCAAACCACCGAGACCTTCACAGAATACCTTTGCCAGCCCAAGATTTTCGTTGACAAACGCTACAAAGTGCGCGAATATCCATTGGATTTCGCCGACAAGAGTCCTTTGGAGCTGGAGACTATCCGCAATCGTGCCGAGAACGCCCGCCATGCGCAAGAAAAGCTCGACCCATGCCCTTATATAGTTAAGTGCAACTGTCACCTTAACGATGCCCATACGGTCTTTTACGAGATTAGCGACTACATCGAGGAATGCACCCTTCGTGCCAAGCTTCGCCAAAAGACCTTCACCCAGCTCGAAAAGCTCCATATCATCCTCGATATTGCTCGTGCACTCAAAGAAGCCCACAGCAAGAACGTGTTCCACCGCGATGTCTGCCCTGAGAATATCTACCTGCTCAATTCTGGCACCGCTGCGCTCGCCAATTTCGGCCATTCCTGGTTCTCCGAACATTCCGATATGCACTACACCGTGGCATCCATCTTGCCCGATGAGAACTCTCCCTACACTCCGCCCGAATTCGCTGACGATGATGTTTCTCCTGCCAGCGACCTATATTCACTCGGTGTCATCTTCTATGAGTTGCTCACCGATAAGCTACCGTTCCAAAGCACTTCCACCTTCCGCACTCTTGGCATCTTCCCCGACAATCTGTTGCCTTCGCAAATTGTCAAGGACTTGCCTGAATGGACAGATGAAGTGGTACGCCACACCATCACCCTCGACCAGGGTCAGCGTTGGCAGGACGCTGACGAGCTGATTAACTTTATCGAGAGCAACATAGCAATTGAAACTCCGCCCTTACCTCCATTCGCTTTCTACCTCAAAGACTTGAAGCCTGGCGATAACATTACACCTGAGCTGGTGCTTTATGAAGAGTTGGGCAAAGGTGGCTTCGGTCGCGTTTTCAAGGTCAAGCACCTCATCCAAAACAAGTTCTACGCTGTAAAGGTTTTCGATAAGGACGCTTCCGTCCAGGAAACCATCAACGAGTTCAAAGCTCTCGAGGACTTAAGGCACCCCAACATCGTCAGTTTTGTATACAATGGCAAATCCAACCAAGGTTTGTTCTACACTCTCATGGAACTACTCGATGGTGACAATCTCGGCAACTATACCAAAGGAGACCTCCGTCTGCCTGTCACCGAAATCTATAAAATGTTGCAGCAGATCCTCTCTGCCCTGGTTTTTATGCAGGCCAAAGTGCCGCCTGTCTATCACCGCGACATCAAGCCCAACAATATCGTCTGGGACAAACGCCAGCGTTATGTCCTCATTGATTTCAATATCTCCACCACCACTGAAGACAAAGCCTTCGCGGGAACCCGTCCTTACATGGCTCCCGACTTGGTGGTGTCAGGCAACAAGATTGACTGGGACACTTCTGCCGACACCTTCTCTTTGGGCATCACACTCTACGAGCTGCTTGCTCACATCTATCCCTGGTCTGGCAGCAATCCTTGTCCCAAGACCGCCGTCGACCCTGCCGATATCCGTAAATACAACGACAAGCTTACCGATGCCTTCGCCAACTTCGTGATGAAAGCCATCAAGACCGACCGTAACAAGCGTTTCCACAACGCAAAGGAAATGCTCGATGCATTGAACGCCATTGGCGAAAACGGTCTTTTAAAAGACACAAATAGAGTTATTATCGATATCCAAGGTGAGTATGCTGATATTGTTGATTACATCAATTCCCTTTATAGCCAGAGCATTCACGGGAATGCCGGTACACGTGTAGGTGCCAAGGAACAAGTCTTCGACCAGCTTACCTACACGCAGACCAAGCTCGATAAGAAGCTCATTGGCGACATCAAGGAGGGCAAATATAAGCTCATCATCATCACTGGTAATGCTGGTGATGGTAAGACCGCCTTCATCCGCAAGGTCGAAGGTCAAGACCCCAACCGTACCGCTTTGCCCAACCGCAACGGTGCCAGGTTCACGCTCAACGGCATCCCCTTCATAAGCAACTACGACGGTTCACAGGACGAGGAAGAACGCGCCAACGACGTAGTCCTTGCCGAATTCTTCAAGCCTTTCTATCACCTACCGCAATACGACCATCTCTACGAAGGCCGTATCATTGCTATTAACGAAGGTCGTCTCATCGACTTCCTTCATTCCCAGCCCGCCCTTCGTCAGCTCGACAACAATATCGAAGACTATTTCTACCGCGAAGGCCATGTGGAGCTGCTCCCCGGCTTGATGGTCATCAACCTCAATCTACGTTCCGTCACCGCTCGTGGTGAAGACGATATGCCTTCGCTCCTCGCTCAACAAATTAAGGCCATCACCCGAACTGTGGACGAAGTGCCAGGGCTGCCCTGTCGCCGACCGTTGCTATATCCGCTACAACGTGGAGACCTTCCAAGACTCCACCTCTGGCGATGCTGTCATCACCCGCCTCGAATGGCTGCTGCGCACCATCGTCTATAAGCGTGAGCTACACATCACCATGCGCGACCTCCGCTCCATGATTGCCTTCATGCTCACCCGCGACTATTCATGTGAGCAGGTGAAGAAACTCATCGAGTATGTAGCCACCGAGGGCCTCGAAGAATACTACTGGCAGTATTACTATTTTAACATCACGGCCTCAAATATCACACCGAATGCTTATTTCCCATTCCCCACGCTCGAATCCAACGACCGCCTTATCCGTTTGCTGCGCGAGACCGATATCGCTCGTGTGGCTCTGCCTTCTTTCGACCGCGACATTTATTTCCGCAACAAGCGCCCCGAAGATTATCTCATCTTTACTGACCGCAATCAATCGCTCCTCGATAGCTTCAACCAGTATGCCTCACAGATGCCTGGTTGGGAGCACGAAAAGAAGATGAAACAGATTATCGAAATTCGCCATCATTGCTACATCCGTCATCAGTATTTCGAAAGCCAGTTCGACTACCAACGCCGTCTGCCATACCGTCACATCACTAACTTCGCCGACTTGATGAAGACCAATGATTATTCCAAGCTGAACGAGACCAAGGAGGCACTGGCCGAAGCCATATCCAACAGTGAAGGCTGTTTCAACAAGGAGATTCAGAAGCACCACCTCTTGCTCGCGGGCAGTCACACCAAAGACCCCAACTCTAAGAGTTACAAACGCTTCCCGCTCTCCGACTTCGAGCTGTTTGTCAACAACACCTCTCATCTCACGCAATACATTGAGTACGAGAGTGACAGTCTCATCTTCCGTCACAAGACCGACCAGCATATCCAGCTTACGGTCTCGCTCGACCTTTATGAGATGCTGAAGTTCATTCAGGAAGGCTTCAACCCATCCGTCAACGACCTCCGTGGTCGCTTCATCGAGCTTCAGATTTTCAAGAATCTCATGGAGAGTAAGACCTACAACGAGATTATCGTCACAAAGAACGAACGACAGTATTATGTCATACGTTTCACCGATGATAAAGTCATCCAAATCCAACCCCTGTAAAATGCCTACCCTATGTTAATATCACTCAAAAAAGGAGAAGTCGTATTCCGCAATCCTCAGCTGTTTGCTCCCGACACGAAAGGTATCAACCTCGACCGAGTCTTGATAAATCTTTATAAGCTTATCTATGCCAACGGTTCCCAGCTGCTCTTGCCCAACAGGACAAAGGAACATAGTATGGATTCGTTGAAGGAGTATATGAACAAACTCGAAGAAAAGGGGCTGGTAGCAGGCGCATCTGCCAATCCTGATGCCGTCGAAGACTGGTTGCGCAGCAACCTCGTCGATATGGTGTTCCGTGGCGATACCGTCAGAGAGAAAGTCACTTCCTTGCGTCCCATGCACCTTAAGAGCTTCAGCATTCAAAACAAGCGCTACAACCGTGACTATAACACTTCTGATCAGCTCTACATCATGTTACATCACTGTCCCGAGGTGCTCAATGGACTGCGCAACTATCTCGTGCAAGGCTGGGACGACAGCACTGGCACCATGGTCGACAACGGCAAGGTTGATGTCGATACGGCAGGCATCCTCTATATGACACAAGGCATCAAAATACAGAAGATTATGGGAGACAAACCGGACCTCGACATCAAGCCTTTCCTCGAAGAACAGGCAAGCCTCTTCTGCGACGACATTCGCCGTCTGTTGGTCTATCAAGACAAGTTGCCGCGCTCCGTTTTTATCGAATACCTCCGTATCATCTGCGGTTTCCTTCTCGGCCTCTACTCCATGAAACTGGTTTATCTCTTGCCTAAGATGGTCGATGCCGGAACTCGCGATATCACAGACGATTGGTCTCTGGTCGTCGATGTCACAGACCACCTCGACAGTCAAATCTCCCAATATGCTTGCGCCGATATGGAGAAGCTCACCAACAACTATCGCAACTATGTCCGCGCCACTTTCATCTTCAATCTGGTACAAAAACGCAACTATGGCAAGAGCGACAATCCAGACGACATATTGGCTTATATCAAGAACAGTATAGAACAAGACAATAAAAACGGATACTACGAGTGGCGTTTAGGTAACATCCGCGAAAAATACATCTCCGACCATACCGATGAAGCGGATGCAGCCAAGACCTTTGATGAGCTGCTGCAGTATTTCCCGGCAGACGACTATTTCAACAAGTTCGTCTATCTGCTCGAAGCCTCCAATCTTGGAGCCTCTCAAGTAAAATACCTTATTCAATTTATAGACAATTGCTGCATGAAGAACTCCAACTCCATGCTCCTCGCAGACGGCCGCTCCAAACGCTATCCGCGTCGCGGCGTCATCGGCTCCAAACTTCTCGAGACCCTCGTCCAGTTACTAGTGTTGCATCAAGATGAAAACAACAAATACTACACCCACACCCTCTCCATCGATGAGCTTACCCGTATGATCTACGAGCGCTATGGCCTCATCATCAATGGTGCCGACACTTCGCGTTTTACCAACGCCGATGTCAACACCAATGCGGCGTTTAAGGAAAACATGGATGCGTTTAAGAACAAGCTCCGCCAAATCGGTTTCTATACCGACCTCAGCGACGCCACCATCCTCCAAAAGATTCACCCACGCTATAAACTCGACTGACCATGAAGGACATCAACAAGCTATATTACAACCGCTTCCTCAACCACGTTATTGAAAGTTACAAGACTGACCTCTTGCAAGCCCAGCCTGGCCACTGCCTGAAGATTACAGGCCTCGCCCTGCCCGAGTTGCAAACACTCATCGGCAGCATTAGGACGGTCAACCCCAACCTATTAGTCTATATCCTCTCTGATGACTTGAAAGGCCCAGACTATATCAATGCCACCAAACTCATCGAGCTGCGCAACACAGCCACTGCTCCTTTGTTGATGCTTATCCCTGCGGGCAGCCGCACCTCTGCGGAAGATTCCTACGGTGATGCCACCTTCCGCAACCTCAATGTAGCTGAGCTGCAGGACTCCTTCCTCAGGAAGTTAATTGAGGAGATCCCTGGTGACAAAATGAGCTATTGGTTGGCGCTGCTTCCGCTCATCAATGAGCTGAAAATCCCACATGACCTAGTGGTCAACTACCTGCTCTATGTCGATGATGGCCACTATGAGCCTGAGGTCTGGGGCGATGGCCTTTTCCTTCTGGGCATGCTACCTGACGAGAAACTTTTTGACGACGATAAGAATGTCCGTTGGCGTTTCTGTTTCAATCAAACCATCTGCTCCGAATTGAGCGATTTCAGCGATCCACCTGCGGATAGGGTCAGACGGCTCCCCGTCAAGCCACAGACCATCCAAAAAGAACTGATTGATTTCTTCTACATAGAGAAAAACATCAACACACGCAACGACATATTCTATCGCATCCACGATAAATACACGCACCTTAATTTCGCCAAGTGGCCACTGACCACCGAATCCGTCCAAACCGAGGATGTAACAGTCTTTGCTGAAGTCATCCCAGGCAAAGACAGGGAAAAGGAGCTGGTGCAGACCAACGAATATGGCCTGGTGCTCAATATGCTCCCTAACAAGAAGGCGAAAATCAAGCTCTCCGTGGCTTCTGTCCCTGCTCCAAAGGATTGTCCCGACCTCATATCCTTCCAGATTCTTATCGTCAACCGAGAGGACTACTCTATTGTGTCGATGATTCGTAAGTTCAAGCTTACGACCAACCGCAACAAGTCGCGCACCATCACGGTCAACATCCCATACAAGTCGCTCGAAAGCGGCAACTATTTCTTGGCCGTTCACGCCTTGAATCCTGATGACCTGGTGCTCGACTCCGATAACCCCTTCAAGTCTGAAGAAGAGGAACGCAGATGGCAAGAAGCACAAAAGACTGACAGCACTTTGACACGCGATAACTTTAGGCTTCAGAATCCTCAGAATTACATGCCTTTCACTAACGAAACCAGCACTTTCTTTGTCAACATCGTTGACCCCGACGACCCTGATAGCAACGACCTCATTGGCGAGGAAGATGAATCAGGCAAAAAGTGGAACCGCGCCAACTGCTATCTTCAAGGCTATATTCGCCACAGGATTAACCACATGAAAGATGAAGAGCCAACTGAAGTGAAAGAACGTCCAGAAGAGACAAAAGACAGTTTTGCTTGGATTGAAGGCCCGCTCAACGACATCTTTCATTTTGATTTCGGTTTCAGCGAAGCGTTCCAAATCCAGCTACCCAAGAAACTCATCTTTTTGGAGCAGGTCTTCCTGAAGCACAAAGACTTCCTTGGCCAAGTCCACGCCAAGGTGGGAGCCAACCCTACTGATGTCAAGCTGAAGGAAGCAGATTTCACTCCGCTCAATCCGGATATCGTCATCCCCGACGGCCTTCGCGAGTCGCGTCAAACGCTCTTCTCGCTCATCAGCGAGTCGGCAGGCAACAACACCGGTGTAAGTGCCACTTTTGACCTGGCCACTAACATTGGCCCGCTCAAGCAATACATCACCGACTATGCCAACTGGCTCCATGAGTTGAGTGAACAGGAGATGCCTGAACCCAAGGCTTTGGAGGTGCAGAATATCGACACAGTGCTGCTCGATGTCGAAAAACCTGATGGTTCCTCTTGCACCGTCCGTTTGCTCACTCCGCTACATCCCATCCGTTTGGCTTGGCAAGTCAACCTTTTGGAGTTGTTCGAGGATTGGGAACAGAAGACCAAAGAGCAGAAGACCTATCAAAAAGACTGGTTCCGTAATCTCGAAAACCTCTTCAAGGCGAATGGTGGTCTGCCTTTGAACGCCGCTCCGCTCATCATGGCTGAAAGCGCAATGAATGAGCCTTTCCAATACGTTGGTGAACTCACCTATGGTTGGGGGTTCTTCGCCAAGCAAAGCATCGAGGAAAGCAACGCCTTCGCATCCGAACTGCGTCAGCTGCTCGATTACACTGCCTCCCTCATGAATGTCTCTCGTGAAAAGCGTGTCGATACTGATGTCAGCCCATTCTTGGTGCGAAATCATATCGTCAATTATGCCAAAGCGCACCCCTACACCGATAAGTTGATCATCAACCTCTTCAATCCGGGCGATGCTCTGGTCTTCGCGGCCACCATGCTCAACCTCGAACGCAACGGGCTCTCGCTCGATTATGAAATCCGTCTCTTCTCCGATGATGATCTGATGCGGCCAGGCGCAGCCCTCAACGAGCTGCTTAACCCAGAGTCATCTATTGCCGATGAAGCCGAGGCCTTTGCCCAAGCGTCGCAAAACCGACTTTTTCCGAAACTTCGCTTCTCGCGCAACAAAATCAAGGACTTCCTTGCTAACCGCAATAAGTACCAAGCACATATCTCATTCCTCATCAACCCCTTCCCGGTACAAACTGAGTTGGTGCGTCAGGATGAACTGAGCCGTTCTTTCTATGTCAATGGCTTGGTGTGCAACAATGTAGTCACGCAAACCACCGATGGGAAAACTCATGTCTGGCATCGATACTATTCCGAAAAGAACCTGCTGAAGTCCATCACTGGCTTCGCAGAGGTCAGCACTGGCATGTTTACTAACCTGCAGCGCATGACGGCTAAGGTCATGTCCTCCACACAGAAGGAATCCGTACCCTCCACCGCCTTGCGCCTAAAAGAGAGCGATGCCATGCTCCTCTCTTTCGTCCACGACGTGTCCGACTGGGTCGTCACTTTCGATAAGAATATGGGGCCTGAGTTCTACGATCTGCCACGTGTGGCTGGCGAAGAAATGCCTTATCTCCTCGACTATACGCCGAGCCACGACACCTCAACGGGTATCTCTTCCTTCCTCACCACCCGCCCCACCAGCGAGGTGGAAGGCGTGATGGCTCCCTGCTTCAAGGAGTTTGGCATCAACATTGAAGACAAGGAACTGTTCAAGAATCTTCTTGAAGATGTCCGTACCGTCAGCGGATCCATTGTCATGCAGGCCAACACCACATCCAACAAAGCCTTTGAGGTCTTGGGCACCACGCTCACCAAGCGAATGCTCCAAAAAAAAGGCCTGCTTGATGAGACCTTTATCATCCCCATTGATCTCCACAAGGATCTTTTCCTCCAAGCCGATGATGATAATAAGGAACGTGCCGACAACCTGTTGGTTAGCTTCGATGTCGAGAAGCGTGAAATCATCATCACAGTCCTCGAAATCAAATGCCGCAAGTTCCTCAACGAGGCCGAAAGAGCCGATTTGGAAACCAAAATTCTCAGCCAGATCACCAACACCATCACGGTGCTGAAAGAGCATTTCGAAATCAAGCCAATTAACGACCGCCTCGACCGCGAGCTAAAGACGCTGGAGTTCAAAAACCTCTTGGAGTTCTACATCAAGCGTTCGCATCGCTACAACCAGCTGGATGCCACTATCACCATGGAATACCTCAGCTTCCTCTCCACGCTCGAAGAAGGTTATGAACTGCGCTTCAAGGAGTTGGGAGTCATCTTCGATTTCTCCCAGACCCTTCGCCAAGAGAAAGACTTCCTTGGTGATTTGGTCATCTACCGCATGGGCACGCCTTCCATCGGTGAAATCCTCAGCAATTCAACCACTATGAGCACTACTAAGCCCGAAGAACAAGTCGAAGATATCATCAACTTTTTCGAGCCGAAACACCGTGAACATCTCATCTCACGTCGCACGGGCAAACCTATCATGGATAAGCCTATTGAAGACATTCCTTCTGTCGATTGGAGCGACAACAAACCCGAACAAGTCGAGCATGTTGAACCCATCCAACCAGTTGACCCCGTCATCCCCGTCGATAGCAAATCTTCAGAAAACGACCACTTACAAGACGTAGAAGCCAAACAAGACCCCGTTGATAGCACGCCTTACGACCTCGAGCCCACCGACCCCAGCTACGAGGAGCCTAAATATGAAATGCTCATCGGCGACAATGACAATTCCTCTCAATATGGTATCCTCGGCCAGGTTGTTTCCAACAAGCGCAAAATTGCCATCGACCTGAACAAGTGCAACACTATCAGCCTCTTCGGCGTACAGGGTGCTGGCAAGAGCTTCACCATCGGCACCGTGGCCGAAATGACACTCAAACAGTTCAGCAAGGTCAACAAGTTGCCCGCCCCTATGGCCAGTGTCATCTTCCACTACAGCGAAAGCATGGATTACGCGCCCGAGTTCACATCGATGATCTATCCCAACGACAATGAGCGCCAGCTCGCTCTGCTCAAAGCCAATTATGGTGTTGAGCCCGGCAGCGTCAACGACGTGCTGCTCCTCGCTCCCGAAAGCCAAGTCGAGAAACGCAAAGCCGAATACCCAGGCATCGAGGTACATCCCATCGGCTTCGACTCAAAGGAGCTTAATGTTATGGATTGGATGTTCCTCCTTGGCGCGACGGGTAACGATTCCACCTACATCAAGGAGCTGAAGCAGATTATGAAGGAATGCCGCCACAACATGACCCTGCAATACATCCGTGCCGGTGTCACCAACAGCACATCCCTTTCCAACGCCCAACGCAATCTTGCACTGCAACGCCTCAAATTCGCAGAGGAATACATCAACGACGGTACCATGCTCCAGCAGTATCTTAAGCCTGGCCGCCTCATCATCGTTGATCTTCGCGACGAGTTCATTGAGAAGGATGAAGCCCTTGGCCTTTTCGTGGTCATGCTCAACATCTTCTCCAGCGTTAAGGAAGTCGCCGGCAAAGCCTTCAACAAGTTCATCGTCTTCGACGAAGCCCACAAGTATATGAACAACCGTGATTTGGTTGATTCCATCGTTACCGCCATCCGTGAAATGCGCCACAAGGGTGTGTCTGTCATGATTGCCAGCCAAGACCCGATGAGCTTGCCCACTGAAATCATTGAGCTGAGTTCCATTGTCATCATGCACAAGTTTAATTCACCCGCTTGGGTTAAGCATGTACAGAAGGCCATCATTGCTCTCCAGTCACTCACGCCATCAGAGATGTCATCCTTGAGCATCGGCGAAGCATATCTCTGGGCTGTCAAGTCCACCGATAAGCTCGTCACGCAACGTCCCATAAAGGTTTCCATCCGTCCCCGTGTCACCAAGCATGGCGGCGACACCATAAGCGCAATCAAGTAATGCAGGTCTTTAAGTATTCAGGAACAGGCCAACGCAAGGCCAATCAGGACAAGGTTCTCGTCCATCAGTTCGACGACGAGTGCGTCCTGTTTGTCCTTGCCGACGGTATGGGCGGCTATTCCAACGGCGCTGAAGCCGCTGAAGTGGTCGCTAATGCCATTTCCGATTTCGTTTCCTCACATCTTGGCGACTATCAGCCTGAAGACCTGCTTAAGCAGGCCTTGGCATATGCCAATCAGCAGCTCTCCCTCCGACGATATGCCTATGGCTGCATCAGCATGGGTACTGTCATCGCCATCGCCTTGGTCATAGGCAATGCTGCCTATTGCACCTGGCTCGGCGACAGCCGCATATACCACTACCACGATAGCCAGTGCCTTTTCGTCAGCACCGACCATTCAGTCCTGAAGGAATGGGGGGCCAAGAGAATACTGTCGCCTGATCAAATTGAGAGATACGGCAACCTCGTCACTCGATGCATTATGGGCGATGAAACCCTAGGGACTATCGAGGTCACCACCCTCCAGCTGCAGCAAGGCGATGTCATTTTCCTTTGCTCCGATGGCCTTCACAAGAAAGTCAACATCAAGCAGCTTCCGACTGATGAGCACGAACTGCTGCAGTACCTGAAAGACAGTAATACGCTTTTCGAAGACAATTATTCAATGATTAAATTAATGATTTAGTTTGGTACTCGAAGAATCCACCATACAGGAAATCAAGTCCAAGTCAGGCCTGGAGTTCAAACTACATGTATTTCACGCCAGAATACATCACGCGGCCAATAAATTATCATAATAATGAGTATTTTGCGCTATATACTAAAAACATATTCTCATGCATAACTATCAAAGAGTCATAGATTTATCCAATGAACTTATCGCTGGCGTAGAAGCCCGAAACAGTTTATTGATGCAGCAAAAAATAGATGCTCTTGAAATTGCATACAAAGAGGAATTCGGGAACTCTTTGGATAACTATGAGGCTATTATAGCTTTCGTATTGATGAACCTGTCCAGCGCAAAGTACTTTGCCCACAACAACATGTTCTCGTTGATGCATGCACGATACAATGAGGTAGCTATGAGAATGGAAGGATTCCTAAAGTCAAAAACCTATAATGACGAGCAGAAATTAACGGTTGAAAAGCTTTTCAATGAATTAGAAAAGATACATATAGCCACACCTCAGCGGCATCAAAACCTTGTTGTCGGCCGCAATGATACCCGCTGTTGCTTGTGCCGGGTGATGCCAGCCAATAAAACAGGATCGCACATGGTGCCAAATTTCCTTGCTCATCCAACCTTCTCATGGGATGGAAAAGGAAAACGCTTTCACGAGGCTCTGAATCACGACTTCCTGAATGCTGCTGAAAAGAATTGTCGGTTCTACGGACGCGAAGTGCCTGATTGGCGTTTTGCAAAAGGTGAAGGAAAAGTGATAGTTACCGATGAAGACATTCAAAAAAACATCAACCAACTGGAATATGACAATGAATTTTGTTCTCATTGTGAAGACAGGTTTAGCATGTTGGAGTCAGTGTATTCTCAATACTATAACGGCCAACAGAAGACAATACATCCTAAAATAGCATACCTGTTCTGGTTATCGGTGCTTTGGCGAATGTCTATGGGCAGCATGAGTATTTTCATGGATATGAATGATGAGCTTTCGCTGCGCAAGCTGTTGAACGACAACACGCTGGATACCCCTAAGGATATTGAAAGAAATGATATTGACCTCGGAAGTTGGCGATATGCCATTTTTAAAGCTGATGGTTTGCAAGATGGCGACAAAGGCATTCTTGGCTACAGAAAAGAGTGCTCACCCTATGTTGTAATGTACAATGATTTGGTGATGGTTTTCTATCACAAAGAGCCAACGGATGCTGAATTGAACATCGGGCCGATAAACGTAAAACGCGAGATGCTGAATGGCTGGCAATTCCCCGAGAAGTCCACGCAAGTGAATAGACGTTGGTTTTGGGATGTCCGTGATTGGTTTGTTGAGAGTTCTTATGGTTTTTATGATCCTATTCGAGAGAAAGAGTTGCGCATTATCCGCGAGGTGGAACGCTCAGAAAATAAAGTGATAAATGACAAGGTCAAAGTCGAAGCCATTAAGGTTGCGAGAGTAAAAACTGGGCCTCAAGGTAAACTGTTTCGTTTGCACAAAATGGAGCGCATTTTTGGTGCATGGATGAGGAAAAATGAGTCTGAGAAGAATGGTAAGGAGTATGACCCTCTGAATGATGAAGAACTTTTTTTACAGCAACGAGATTTTGATATGTACTATCAAGATTTAGCAGCATTGTCACGAAATAAAGAGCTTCATGGCAGTGTCTCGCAATTCCCATTCTACAAGCAAGCTCGTGATGCTATAACAGATTCTAATGAGTGGGCTATACAAGATGATGATGTGGATATTGCGTACCTTGAGGCGATGGAAGAGGTTCTTGGAGATTTGAGTCTAATTGATACCAGTACTTAAGCTCCGAAACAGCCCCCGCCGCCAATCAGCAGGCCTCTTTATGACTATCAAGCCGATTTTGATGCATCCACCACGCATGCCACAGTAGTGTCGCCCGTCACATTAACGACCGTACGCAGCATATCCAATGGACGGTCGATGCCCAAGATGAGTGCCAAGCCTTCAATCGGGATGCCGACTGAATCGAGGACTATCATCAGCATCACAATAGAGCCTCCCGGAATGCCCGGAGTGCCGATGGAGGAGATGGTGGCTGTGGCCAGGATGAGCAACATTTGGCCAAATGTTAGGTCAAGGCCCATCACTTGGGCCAAAAACACCGCCGCCACCGCTTGATAGCAACTCGTGCCGTCCATGTTTATGGTCACACCCACAGGAAGCACGAAGCTGGAGACCTCCTCGGAGACACCCAAATGCTTCTGCGTCCGCTCCATCGTCAAAGGCAGGGTGGCTGCACTTGAACTCGTCGAGAAGGCCAACATCTGCACAGGGAACACCGCCTTGAAGAACTGCCCCAGCTTTTTCTTGGTGAATAAGCGCAGGATGATGGGATAAACCAATAAAATGATGACCGCTAAGGCAAGCACGACCGTCAAAGCATACATACCCAAGGCGGAGATGATGCCTACATCGCCGGCATAGTCCACAATCAATCCCGCCATCAAAGCGAAGACACCCAACGGAGCAAAAGCCATGATGAAATCGATGATTTTGAGCAAGATGAGATTCAGCTGCTGGAAAAACCGCACCACCGAAGCCGTCTTCGACTGCCCCACGCAAATCAAGGCCACGCCAAACAGCAAAGCGAAGAAGATGACTTGCAGCATTTGTGAGTTGCTGCTGAAGGCTTGGAAGATGTTTTCAGGGACAATCTCCACGATGAATTGCATCGGTGACCCGTCTTTCACCTGTTCCATCTGTGCCTCGCGTTCCGCCACGGTCTGCTGGTAGCGCTCCACAAACTCTGTTTGTTTGCCCTTCGGGAACAGACTCCCGGGCTTAATCAGGCTGACCATCGTGAGGCCTATACTCACGGCAATAATGGTGGTACACACATAAATCAAGATGGTCTTCAGCCCAATGCGTGACAAACTCTTGATGTCTTTCAGACTGACCACACCCAAAACAAGCGACACCAGCACCAGCGGTACGGCAATCAACTTCAACAGCCGCAAGAAGATGGTACCCAATGGCGCCACCCAATCATGTACAAAACCTTCGCAATGCAAGGCAATAGCTACAAAGCCAAAGGCCACACCAAGTCCCATGCCCATGAGAATCTTGGCATATAACGGAAAGTGTCTTCTATGGTTCTTTTCTTTACTCATTTCAATGGATTAGTTTGTTTTGAATCGTTGATAGGCTTGCCAGGCCTCACGTACCTCGTCCTCATTATGACCTTCTACGAAGAAATCAACTTCAAAGTCCTCTTTGAAGGGTTTCCAATTGCCACAAATGGTCCCGTCAAAGGCGATGATGGGCTGGAAGATACCGCTGTTGTTGTGGGCTTTATGCCGATGTTCCTGGGGCAAAACGATGTCGCGGCTCTTGTAGCCAATCAGATACTCGTCGTATGGCGGAATCAGAAGGAACTTACCTTTACGAAACCCTCGTGTGCGGCAATCCTCGGTGAGGTAGAACTCCCTACCCTTCCATGTCTCCTTGTGAATCGTGTCACCCAACAGTTCCATTCCCTTGCGACAATCGCTAATGTTCAGTCCCGACCACCAAACGAAGTCCTCCAATGTGGCAGGCTGCCGACTCTGGAAGTATTTGCGGGCCATTAGCATCAAGGCTTCATCCCTGTCCATCTTGGCTGACTGCTTCACCTTTTCCAATGAAAGCGAATAGGTCGCCTTCATCGGCAACAAATCCCCGCTACACAACGTCCCCGACAGTTCAGCCATGCGGATATGGTACGACAGACGATGCTCATCCATTTGGATATTCCTTTCCAACAAGGCTTCCTCGAAGTCCTCCTTTGTCACACTCCTTTTGTCGGCTGCGGTCTGAACCAAGATCTCCCGTATCCGTATAAGTTCCTCGTCAGGAATGGAGATTTTGTTGCTGCTCATCCAGCCTTTGATGACGGAAGTCGCCTTGGGCGCACATAAATCGAGCATCCACCAATAGTCGTTGGCCGACACCAACTGCCAAGTGCCGCGCATCAGATGCAGGCGGATGATTTGCCCGCTGTCAAAGGCGTCCTTAAATGCTTTGGCCGAGGGCTTGCGTGTCCGCATCGCCACCGCCCAGCGCATCATACGGTATTCCTGCGCCTGCACGGCACCCATATAGTCAATCACCTCGGCAGGGGTGTCGAACTGCGGGGCGGCCAGTTGTTGGCTGAGAAGACGGATGGCAATAGGATTCATAGGCTACTTTTTTGCCACCACCAAGAAATGTGGACTCATGCCCATCATCTCCGGTTCGGTTTCAGTTAATCGGACGATTTCCAGAAGACGTTCGCGACTGGCCTCGTCCTCCCATTTTTCGGCCAGATGAGGCGTAAACCAAATGCAGCCTTCCACAGCGATGGCCTTCTCACCAAAGAAGCCTACTTCTACAACCTCCTCTTTCATCTCTTTTGACGTGGTGAAATACGACTCCGCAATGAACTTCGGATATTCCTTCGGGCGAATATGATCACCCGTTGTCATCTCGCCTTTAATCATATTGAAAAACACGGAGTCGTCAAGGAATTCCACGAGATTACCGTTTTTCTTCTCGCCATATACCGACAAGGCCCAAGTCATGGAACTGAACTTAGAAATGCCTGCCGCCACCAAAAGGCCGCCTTTCTTCAGCACACGGAACGCCTCTCGCAAGGCTTGCAAGCGGTCTCCCCTATCGCGCAGATGATATAGAGGTCCCATCAACAATACGACATCGGCACTTTCATCGGGTCGATTGACCTTCAAGGCATTGCCTGTTTCGGCAACAAACTGGCAGTCTTGCATCACGTTTGTTTTGGCATATTCTACAGCACTCTTGGCCAGCTCTATCAGATGCACCTCGTTGCCTCTCTTGGCCAGCCAAACCGCATACATTCCAATGCCGCCACCAATGTCATAAATCACCTTGCCGTCATCGATATACCGCGACAGTATCTCCTTTGTCCGAAGGAACTCCACAATGCCCAAGCCGCGTTCCAGTCGACCTATTTCGGCACCATTATTATAGAAGTCGTAGATTTCGTTCATGGATAATTATGTAATAAAACACTTAGTAATAACTTGCTTAGTAATAAAGCTCTTACCTTTACTCATTTCTCAAACAAATCATCAACGGTGACTACATTTTGAAAAACGCCGCTGTACTCATTATAAGTCAAGCCCTCAGTGGTCACTAACACATTATGAACAACAGCCCGACGCGGTATCATCTCTTCTAATAGGTTCTGACGATGAACAACCTTTGAATAATAGGCCTTACTGACCGTATATTTCTCGTTGTAAAACTTCATCTCGCAAAGGTTCACAACATTGTCTTTGCGATCAATCAACATGTCAATTTGCGTTCCTTCGGTCTCGTTATCCCCTTTAACCACCCACGCCGACTCCGTTGACGAAACGCCAAGAATATTGAGTGACTTCTTAATCTGTCGAATATGTATAAAACACACTTCCTCAAACGCGAAGCCTCGCCACGAAGACACACATTGCGAAGTCACATTATGCATCCAAAACTCGGAGTCAATCTCCTTTCTGCCCTGCACGAACTTCATGTAAAACAAGCAAAAATGATCTATCAGTTTGTAGTGTTTTTCCCGTTTTCCTTTTCCGAAAGGAATGTACGACTCAATGAAATCACCAGCGACGAGTGCCTTCAACATCGTGCTGAAAGAGCCGCCCCCTGTCAGCCCTGTAGCTTTCGCAAGCTCTTCCTGGGTATAACCTGATCTCCTATTGCCGAGAACCTTCACAATTTGCTTCATTTCCTCTGGTCTCGAAAATACGGAAGAAAACAAGCGGTCGAACTCATCACTCAACACTGCATTCTTCTTAAAGAACAAGTTATCAACATTCTGCGCGAGACTTCGGCCTGACTCAAAATAACTCAGATAATACGGCACACCGCCAAATATCATATAACTTTGTACGATGTCGTAACGCGACATTAGGACACCCTTGCTGTGAAAGAACTGCTCACACTCATTGAGGGTGAACGGCGACAACCTCAACTGACCGGTAAGCCTTCCATACAAGCCTCCATGATTATTAATAAGGTTGTCAGTAATCCAAGAAGTTGCCGAGCCGCAGACCACCAACATGAAATTGTCGCGATGACAGCCCCAGCCGTTCCACAAAGCCTCCAAAGCCGTGACAAAGCCCGAACGAGGTGTGTCCATCCAAGGCAATTCATCAAGGAAAACCACCTGCCGTGAGCCGTCATCAATCGACTGAAGATGCATTTCCAACATAAAGAAAGCCTCGAGCCACGATGTCGGGCACTTGCTTTTCTTCATGCCTTGCCGCTGCAACGACAGATAAAAGTGCTTCAGCTGCTCTTTCAGGCTATTCTTGTGGTTTTGCTCGTCCACGGGCGACAATCCCGAATGGCGGAAGGTAATTTTCCCTTTCAACGCCTCGTCTACAAGAAAAGTCTTTCCCACACGCCGACGGCCATATACCGCTAAAAATTGTGGCATTTTACTGGAATACAACCGTTTGATTTCCGAAATCTCGTCCTTTCTACCAATAATATTCATCATAAAATATCGTTTTATTCAGCGGCAAAGATACAAAAACATCCGTTCACCGCTGAATAAAACACATTTTTACCCTATTTTTTCTACAAAAAAGTGGTTTTATCCAGCGGCGAATAAGGCATTTCTCACGTTCACCGCTGGATAAAACACATTTTCCCTTTCAACGAGACATCAACCTTTGCCAAAATGTCAGTTTTTCTGATGGCACACATTTTGACTAAAGAGGCGCGTGAATTTGAAATTTCAAAAAACTACAGATATGCAACAAACAGGTAACATTGGAGTAAAGACAGAAAACATTTTCCCTGTCATCAAGAAGTTCTTGTATTCAGACCAGGAAATCTTCCTGCGCGAAATCATTAGCAACGCTGTGGACGCCACGCAAAAACTGAAAGCACTGGCCGCCTCGGGCGAGTTCAAAGGCGAACTGGGCGACCTTACTATTAAGGTGGAAGTGGACAAAAAGAAAAAGACCCTTACCGTCCGTGATAGAGGTATCGGCATGAGTGCTGAAGAGGTCGATAAGTACATCAACCAAATCGCTTTCTCAGGCGCTGAAGAGTTTATCGCCAAGTTCAAGACCCAAAGTGAGGCCGAAGCTGCCAACATCATCGGACATTTTGGCTTAGGCTTCTATTCCGCCTTCATGGTCTCCTCGAAGGTGGCGCTGATTTCGAAATCCTGCAAGGAAGAAGGCAAGAACGGCGTCATTTGGGAATGCGACGGCAGCCCAGAGTACACCATGAACGAAATCCCGAAGGGCGACCGCGGCACAGACGTCATCCTTTATATCGCTGACGATGCCGCAGAGTTCCTCGAAGAAGGTCGCATCCGCGAATTGCTCAACAAATACTGCAAGTTCCTGCCCATCCCGATTCAGTTTGGCACACGCAAGGTGCAGGAGGAAATCGAGGGCGAGACCGACAAAGACGGCAAACCCAAGACCAAAGAGGTTGAGAAGCCCTGGATCATCAACGACGTGGCTCCGCTGTGGAAGAAAGCCCCTGCCGACATCAAGGACGAGGAATACAACGACTTCTACCACACGCTCTACCCAATGAACTTTGGCGAGCCGCTGTTCCACATCCACCTCAACGTAGACTACCCCTTCGACCTCACGGGCATCCTCTATTTCCCGAAGGTGAAGAACCGCTACGAGTTCCAGCGCAACAAAATACAGCTCTACTGCAACGAGGTCTTCGTCACCGATAGCGTGGAAGGCATCCTGCCCGAGTTCCTCTCGCTGTTGCACGGCGTGATTGACTCGCCCGACATCCCGCTGAACGTCAGCCGTTCGTTCCTGCAAAGCGACCAGAACGTGAAGAAAATCTCGACCTATATCACCAAGAAAGTGGCCGAGAAACTGGAAGAGCTCTTCAAGAAAGACCGCGAGGCCTACGAGAAGAACTGGGACGACATCCGCGTCTTCATCGAATACGGTATGATGAGCGACCCGAAGTTCTACGAACGTGCCGAGAAGTTCTTCCTATTCAAGGACACCGACGACAAATACTATACCATCGAGGAATACAAGACCCTCATCAAGGAAAACCAGACCGACAAGAACAAAGCCCTCGTCTATCTGTACGCCACCGACAAGGACGACCAATACACCAACATCGAGAACGCAAAGGCCAAGGGCTACAACGTCCTGATGATGGACGGCATCCTCGACTCGCACTTCATCAGCAACTACGAACAGAAGGAAAGCGAGAAGGGCGACGACAGCCGCACGATGTTTGCCCGTGTGGACTCCAACACGATTGACAAGCTCATCGTGAAGGACGACAAGGAAGCCGAATCAAAGCTCGACGACAAGCAGAAGGAGACCTTGAAGGCCGCATTCGAAAAGGTCATCGACAAGGTGCGCTTCAACGTGGAGTTCAGTAACGAGGGCGAGACGGATGCTCCTGTGGAGGTCACCCAAAACGAATGGATGCGCCGTATGAAGGAGATGGAGCAGATGGGCGGCGGTCCAATGTCGTTCTACGGCTCAATGCCCGACAGCTACACGCTGATGCTCAACACCAACAGTCCCGTCATCGTCGGCCTCTTGGACAAGGACGAAGCCGCACAGGAAGCCACCATCAGGCAGATTTACGACCTCGCACAACTCTCAAAGAATTTGCTGAAGGGCAAAGACCTGAGTGAGTTTGTGAAGAGGAATTTGGAGAAGCTTTGATAGAGAGACTTCGAAAAAGAAAAACCTCCGCAGAGAATCTTCTTTGCGGAGGTTTGTTTTTCATAACAAAATCATTCTGCAGAATGCACGGGGCGAATAGTCAGCCCAAGATTTCGAGAATCAAACGACATATCGTATTCGTTCCCTTCATTATAAAAGAGCCACGCACTCCCAGAGTCGTCAGGATACTCAGCATACAAAGAGCTTGACCAATAATAGCCATAATAGCCTGACACAGTCGTTCCTCCCTTAAATCCAGCGAAAGGCAAAACAAGCCGATTCCCGTTTGGTCCGACAAAAGCCCAATCGTTTGTCCCGTTGACATGAGGGCCATCAAGCGTACAATTATCGATCAACTCTTTCCATTGCGTATAGGTCGGAATACGCCATCCTCCACCCCATAAGACGGATGCAGCATCATCGCATTCCTCCAAAACCTTTAGATTATCTGCAAATCCTTGGTAACCTTCAAACGGACGCATAAAATATTTCGTAAAGCTGCTACCCCATCTGCCATACTGATAGGTATCCCAAGAATAATCCTCCTTAGGACTAGTTTCACCCCATGCATAATAATCGCCATAATCTTCTGGCGTATCAGCACCCACATTGCAAGTTGCCCAAAGCGTACCGCTTGGTAAACCTAGGTCAACGTAATCATGGTTTCCAATACTTCCGCTAACACTTGCGCCTTGATTTTCCCCATTATTCGGCTCGTCAGATTCATTGCATCCAGCAAAAATGATTGCTGCAACGATTAGCATTATAGCTGCTATGGCTTTTGTGAATTTGTTCATTTTATTATTGTTTTAGACTTTGCAAAGATACAAAAAACAATCCGAACCCATCTCGTTTTGAAAGAAAATAGTATTTTTGCAGGTGCAAAGCAAACCAAGAGAAAAATGGAAAGCGCAACATTAAACAAGGACAGCATTATCCAAAGAATCACTTTATTGGTGACCCAACTTGCCACTAACCAGCAACAGGAGCTGGAAAAGCAATTGAAACTGATGCTTTTATGGGAGGAAGCACATCGTTTGGATAATTCTGTAGAAAAGAACAATATCACCATGAAAGAAATTGTTGATGAAGTTAAAAAGGTGAGAGAATCAGCACTTTCCTGACCATCCAAAGAACGTGGTTTCGTTAAAGACATTCAAAGAAATGATTGCAGAATAATTCGAATTGTGGCATTTTTGGAAGCCACTACTGAACGTCGCTTTCTTCAAGATACAAAACAATCCAATCGCCATGTATTACGATGTAAAATTAACCCGCTACCGGGATTAAAGTAGCTCACACGTTGCCAACAGAGAGGAATCTCAGAGTTATCTCAGAGCTACCTCAGAGTTACCTCAGAGCGCCCATAGGCTTACTATAGCCTTAGTATAGCGTTAGTATAGCGTTGCTATCGTTTTTCGTACTTTAATGTATTGTGAATGAGTGAGTTATGGAACAAATCAAGTAAGCAAGTCTATCTGCATAGTGTATCATTCAGAAAAACAGATAGTTACAAAGATTTATCTATCTCATTCGGGCTTTGTGTTTGCGCTTGCAAAGATAAGCAAAATATCTGGATTTTGCAAGTGAATTTATGAAAATCTTTTCGCCACCCGTACTGCCCGTACCGATTGCCCGCGGCAGCGATCGCTGCTGCCGCACACGTGGCATTGATCCCAGTTGAAATGTATGCCCCATGTGCGATAGGGGAACTCTTTGTTGATTAGCTGCGACCAATAGAGGCCGAGACCTTCATTGTATTCGCCATTCCACCAATAGCCCGCAGCAGGCAGGAAAAGGCTGTTGCCATTATCAGCCGTGAAGAGCCATCCCTCCACTCCGTTCACGGTAGTCCGGCACGAAGACGTGTTCAGCAACAGCTCCTCCCACTCTTCCCTCGTAGGCATCCGCCAATCCGTCCCCCATTGAATCTGAACCACATCGTCGGCAGGTTCCAATAGGATGATATCGTCAACAAAACCTTCAAATCCATATAAAGAATCGGTGCAGTACTTGGTCAATTCATAACGTTCGTTGACAAAATTGCCATATCTATAGCTTTTCCAGTCATATACCTCCTTTGGCTCCAACTCACCCCAGGCATAGTAATCGCCAAAATCCTCAGGGACATCGGCACCCAAATTGCAGGTAGCCCAAAGCGTACCACTCGGCAGACCCAAATCGACATACTCATGGGCAATGGTGTTGTCGCCACCATTGCTGGGGCCATCGGGCTTGGTGCATCCAGCTACAATGACAGCCGCCATCATGGTCAATAACGCCAACACTTTCGACAATCCTTTCATATCGTAATCTTCTTAGACCCTGCAAAGAAACAAAAAAAGTACGATGCAATTTCTGAAAAATGATTATTTTTGCGCTTGCTAAATCAACAAGAATATGTCGAACGCCGTCAGCATACTGAACCATAAGGAAGACCGCCGCGTGGTGGAAGCCATCCAAAAGGCCGAACAGAACACCTCGGGCGAAATCAAGGTACATATCGAGAACCATTGCCGAGGTGACGTCAAGGACCGCGGCCTCGTTGTCTTCAAAAGACTGAAACTCAACAAGACAAAGCTGCGCAACGGCGTGCTGATCTACCTCGCTGTGAGAGACCGCAAGTTTGCCATCCTTGGCGACGAGGGTATCAACAACGTGGTGGGCGACGAGTTTTGGAACGACGTGAAAGACTTGATGCAGAGCCACTTCAAGGAAGGCCGTTTTGCCGAGGGGCTCGAGCAGGGCATCCTGCGCTGCGGCGAGAAACTACAGACCTACTTCCCTGGCCAATCCGATAAAATCAACGAAATACCCGACGACATCTCCTATGAAAACAACTGATAGAAAAATACTGACACTGCATGGTTTACTCCTCGTTTTGCTGGCCTTTGGCACTACGCTGAAAGCCCAGCTACCAAGTCCGCCCAACCCACCGCGACTCGTCAACGATTATACTGGCACGCTGAGCTCAGGCCAAGTCAACGCCATGGAGCAGAAGCTGGTGGCTTACAACGACAGCACCTCCACACAGATATTGGTGCTCTTGGTCGACGACCTGCAAGGCTACAGCATCGAGCAATATGCCACCGAGATTGGTCACAGCTGGGGCGTGGGACAGAAAGGCAAGAACAACGGCGTCGTCATCCTCGTGAAACCCAAGAAAGGCGAAGAACGCGGTCAGGTGAACATCAGCCCCGGCTACGGTATGGAGGCTTACGTCACCGATGCCACCGCCCAACTCATCATCGAGCGGGAGATGATTCCTGCCTTCAAGGAAGACGACTACTACACAGGTATCAATAATGCGGTCGACGTCATCATCGACCTCTGTTCCGGCAAGTTCACACAGGACGAATACGCTGAAGAAGAAGGCATTCCAGGTTGGCTACGCCTTCTCGTCATCATCGCCCTCATCATTATCATAACCAGGTTGAACAACCGCAACGGCCAGTCCTACTCGGGAGGCGGCCACCGTACCGTATGGATTCCCATGGGCGGCTTCGGAGGAGGCGGAGGAGGCTTCAGCGGCGGAGGCTTTGGTGGCTTCGGTGGCGGAGGCTTTGGCGGAGGCGGAGCTTCAGGGAGTTGGTAATTAGTAGTTGAGAGTTAGGAGTTTGCAGTTAGGAGTTTGCAGTTAGGAGTTTGCAGTTAGGAGTTTGCAGTTAGGAGTTGTAGGGCTATACCGTGGCAGCCGAGAATTTTTGGATTTTAAATATTGAATTTAATCAGAATATGTCTGAACCCATCATAGAACTCAGAAACGCATCCATCTTCCAAAGGGAGAACCTCGTCCTTTCCAATGTCAACCTGATGCTCAGCGAGGGCGAGTTCATCTACCTCATCGGACGCACAGGAAGCGGCAAGTCGTCGTTACTCAAGACTTTATACGGCGAGCTACCGGCACAGGACGGCATCGTGCGTGTGGCAGGCTATGACCTCACCCGACTCCGCAGAAGAGACATCCCTTATCTACGCCGCAAGATTGGTATCGTGTTTCAGGACTTCCAACTGCTATTTGACCGCAACGTGGAGAAGAACCTTGAGTTCGTGTTAGGTGCCACAGGCTGGACCGAGAAAGCCGAGATTTCACGACGCATCGATGAGGTGCTGGATAAAGTGGGCCTGAGCGACAAGCGCAAGAGCATGCCCCATCAGATGTCGGGCGGCGAGCAGCAAGGCGTCGCCATTGCCCGCGCCCTGCTGAATGAGCCTGATGTCATTTTGGCTGACGAGCCAACAGGCAACCTCGACCCCGACACCACCCTCGATGTGATGAAGCTATTGCGCAATATCAGCGAGAACGGAACAGCCGTACTGATGGCCACGCACAACTATACACTTATGCAGAAGTATCCTTCCCGCATCGCCAATTGTAAAAACGGAACTGTGGTGTGTTCAGAAATGGAGTGATTATCGGAAAATCACATCGGTGATTTTTTGCGCATTAACTTCGTTATCATATAGTTGCCGCATCTGTGCATCGCGCTCCTCAATATCCTCCTCGGTGAAATCTTCCTCCATCAGGCGTTTGATTTCGGCAATCATCTGCTCAGGCTCGTCTGCAACAACGCAAAGACCCTCCAGCGAGGTTCCCTTGACCATATCGGAATTCACCAAACAGAAACGTCCGTTATAAAGTGCATTCAACAGCTTCAACTTCAATCCAGTAGGCTGGTGGGTAACCAAGATGTTCACCTGCGCCTGTCGCAATAGGTCTATCATTTCGGCATCATCGGGATTGGCCACCAGCGTTACGTTGAAGTATTTCCCAGCCAACTTGTGCAGTTTGTCAGAGGGATTCAAACCCGCCACGATGCATTGCAAGTCCAACTCAGAGAAAACATTCTCAATCAACCACTTGGCGGCATCTTCATTCTCCCTTACGGTGAGGTTTCCATGATAGAGAACGTATTCTCCCCTACCCGTCTCCGAGCAAACCGAATCCGTCGCATTAAAGCCAGGCACCAACATCACATTCTGATAATGCTTCCCGAAATACTCCGCATCCTTCTGCGAAATGGCGAAGATGCCAGCCGCTTTCTTCAACACAGGCTCATAACGTCTCAGTTTCCAAGCCTCTGCATAATAGAACAGCCGCTTCCAGACGCATTTTTCCGAATCGCCCAAACCTTTGTAATAATCGTGTTCCACGTTGTGGGCACGGACGTAAATCTTCCTGTTTTTCAAACGCTTGTCGGTGAGAATAGCCGTCGTATGCAATCCCTCACATAGGATGGGATAGTCATCCGTCAGCAAATCTTTCACCAATTCCTCTGACCTTCTCGAATTGACGATGAAGGGGGTGAGACTCAGTTGCTTGGCAAAGGAGGTGTCACGTTTATAGTATTTCACTTCATGGCAACGGTTCAGCACTTCCTGTTCGCCCCTACCATATTCAAAGCAATGCAGATGCACCTTGACGCCCGCCTCCGAAAGGGCTTTCACGCGATAAAACACATCGATAACGCCACCATAGTTGGCAGGATAAGGTACGTCGAAAGCTATAATATGTAGGTGATAATCAGAGTCATTCATAATGTTTGTAGATTTCAAGCAACTTCTGTTCCTCGTTCTCCCAACACAAATCCCGTGCCGCAACTGCCAGGTTTTGCTTCCATTGTTCTCTTCTTGTTTCGTCAGACAGTCCCTCACGAATAGTGGCTGCAATGGTCTCGGGATTGTGGTTTTCAATAAAGAGACCCAAGTCGTATTGTCGGATGATCTTCTCTATCTCGGTCAAATGTGAAGCCACAATCGGCACACCCGCTTGGATAAAGTCGAAGAGCTTGTTGGGCAGACTGAAGCGGTAGTTGAGGTTGGTATCCTTGTCCAAGCAGAAACCCAGCTCGGCAAGTTGCGTATAGGCCATCATCTGCTGATAAGGCATACGCGGGAAAAAGCGCACACGGTCAGTAATCTTCAGTTCCTCAACCATTTGCTTCAACATGGGCAACACATCGCCCCCACCTATAATCATCAGGAAGCAATCATCGAGATGCTGCATCGCTTGCACCAGTTCCTCTGCGCCGCGTTGAATGTTGACGCCTGAGCCCTGCAACACCAACAGGTGTTTGTCAGTCGGCAAGCCTAAAGCGGTCTTGTCACCCTTGGGCGGCAAAGCCTTGCGTGGCGGTATATTCCTAACCACATGACACTTGACGCCATATTTCTCACGGAACAAATCGGCAATCGAGTCGCAGACGGTAATCATCTCGTCCAACTTGGGCACCACAAAGCCTTCAATACGTTTCCAAATCGCTTGCACTTTGGGTCTATGCACCAATTCAGGGGTCTCGGTGAAGTATTCATGGCTATCGAAAACCATCTTGCAGCCTTTCAGGCGCGAGATGAAATAATTGGGCAGGATGGTATCCAAATCATTGGACAGCAATAGATTGGAGCGATGAAACAACAGAAAGAAAAACAGACGGATATTGTACTCGGCATAAAACAACGGACCTTTCTCAAAAAGCAGTTTCATCCGATGCGAGGCATAGGGTCGCTCATCCATAGGCGGACTCTTGCGCTGTTTCCTTCCCACCAAAAGCACCTCGTATCCAGCCTTTTGCAAAGCCAGACACGACTTGTTGACCCGTTGGTCTGTAACCAAGTCGTTGATTACCGATACAATGGCGCGTTTCATGGGGGCAAAGTTACAAATGTTTTCCGTTGAAACGCAGAAAATACGCAGGTATTGTGTATTTTTGCCCCATGAAAACCAACGTCGACCTACAGCCCTACAACAGCTTCGGTTTCCATACCGTTGCCAAACGCTTTGTTGAAATCAATGAGCCTCAAGAACTTGAAGACCTGATTCACTCAGAAGCATTCAAGAGCGAGAAGCACCTGATACTCAGCGGCGGCAATAATGTGCTGTTCCAGGAGGAGTTCTTTGACGGTATGATTGTGCATATCAACACGAAAGGCATCGAAATCCTTCGGGAAGATGAAAACGAAGTTATTGTAAGAGCCCAAGCCGGAGAGGATTGGCCCGAGTTCGTAAAGTTCTGTGTGGGGAAAGGTTGGTATGGTGTGGAGAATCTGGCCCATATTCCTGGAAAGGTGGGTGCGGCACCCGTGCAGAACATCGGAGCGTACGGAATGGAACTGAAAGACAGTTTCCTACGATGCGAAGCCATAGAATTGGCAACTGGCAACAAGCGAATGTTCACCCAAGAGGAATGTCGGTTTGGTTACCGCGAAAGCGTCTTTAAAAATGAGCTCAAGGGGCAATACGTGATTACTTCGGTGGATTTCCTGTTGAAGAAAAACGCTCCGCTCCATCTTGAATACGGCAATATCAAAGCCTATCTGGAACAGCTTGGCATCGAAAGCCCCACCTTACAGCAACTTCACGATGCCGTCTGTGCCATTCGTGATGCCAAACTACCCGACGTGAAACACATAGGCAGCGCAGGCAGTTTCTTCAAAAACCCTGTCATTGAGAAGTCATTATTTGAGGCTTTGCAAAAGGATTACCCCAACATTCCGCATTATCCCGATGCCGAAGGTATGGTGAAAGTGCCGGCAGGGTGGCTCATCGAACAAGCAGGATGGAAAGGCTGGCGCAACGAACATGTTGGCGTTTATGAGAAACAAGCCTTGGTGCTGGTGCATTACGGCGGCGGCAGGGGTAACGACATTGTGGAACTGTCCCACAGGATTCAAGACTCCGTGGAAGCCAAATTCGGCATTCGGATTAGTCCCGAGGTGAATTTCGTGTGACTGCCTTTTGCTAAAAAGGTCCTAACACTCTAATGCCCCTATCAAATCCGTAACCTTATCAAAGCCATGCCGTTCGCAGTAGGATTTCATTCCTTCGGCAACCTTTGCTGAAACAGCCGGATCGATGAAATTGGCTGTACCAATCTCGATGGCGGAAGCTCCGGCCAGCATAAACTCAACCGCATCGGTAGCATTGGAGATACCACCCAAACCGACTACAGGAATCTTTACCGCTTTGGCCACCTGCCACACCATACGCAAGGCCACAGGCTTCACGCAGGCACCCGACAGACCGCCTGTAATGACAGACAATTTCGGCTTGCGGCGCTCGGCATCAATCGCCATGCCCATCAAGGTGTTGATTAAAGAAGCCGAGTCGGCTCCAGCGGCTTCGGCTGCGAGGGCAATCTCGGCAATATTGGTCACATTGGGCGACAGCTTCACCATCAGGTGCTTATGATACACCTTGCGCACCTCGGAAACGACTTGAGAGATGCCTGTGGTGGTCACGCCAAAGGCCATTCCACCTTGCTTCACATTGGGACAGGACACATTCAGCTCGACGGCAGGAATCTTGTCCAGCGCATCCACCATCTCTGCGCCCTTCACATAATCGTCCAAGCAGGAACCTGAAAGATTTAGCAGCACGTTGGTATCAAAATCCTTGATACGGGGATAGATCTTGTCGATAAAGTATTGAACGCCTTTGTTCTGCAGTCCGACGCAGTTCAGCATCCCTGAGGGAGTCTCAGCCATACGGGGATAGGGATTACCCTCACGGGGATTCAACGTCGTGCCTTTCACGATGATGCCTCCCAACTGGGCCAAATCCACAAAATCGGTGTACTCCTCGCCGTAGCCGAAGGTACCCGAAGCCGTCATCACAGGGTTGCGCAGCACCAAGCCGCGACCCAAGTCTATCGTCATGTTCACCATTTCAACCTCCTTGTATTAAAAACCGGACCTTCCTTGCACACGCACACGTGGCCATCGACGGTGTCTTCCACACAGCAGAGGCAGGCACCCAAGCCACAAGCCATTAGGTTCTCCAACGAGACCTCGCACCAAACGCCCTTCTCAGCAGCCAGTTTTGCCACCGCTTTCATCATGGGCTTCGGTCCACAGACGTATATCTTGTCGAAGGTTTCTTTTTGCCATAAGGAATGCATCGTCACAAAGCCTTTCTCGCCCAACGAGCCATCCTCGGTGGTCACATAAATCTCGCCAAGCTGTTGATAATCCGACAGACGGAGCACATCCGTTTCCGTCTTTCCTCCCAGCAGCAACGTGGGTCGAATCCCTTTCTCTCCCATCACCTTTGCGAAATAGAACAAAGGCGCAATGCCTATTCCGCCTCCGACGAGCAGCGCCCTCTCCCCTTTTTCAGGAAGGCTGAATCCATTGCCCAAGGGCAGCACCATATTGACGACATCGCCCTGAGCCAAAGTGGCCAAATGCCTTGTCCCCTCACCTACTTGCTGCACCAACAGCGTGATTTCTTGTTGATTCACATCCACATCGTGGATGGAAATGGGCCTACGTAAATACGTGGAAGGGGAACCGTCCACACGTACCTGAACAAACTGTCCGGGCTGTATCTCAGGCAACAGTTTCTCAGCACGCAACCTTAGCAGTACTGAGCGACCGTAGTCCTGATTCTCAACTATTTTGAAGTCTGCAATCTGCTTCATAATTCCATTATTTGCGCTACAAACATACAAAAAAAGCCGCAAAATGCGGCTCACGAATATAAAAAACCATGAAAAACTTTACTCTTTTTCAGCGGGGGCTTCCGTCTCGGCCTCGGGTTTTGTCTCTTCCTCAGTGAAGTCGAGCAGTCCCTTGTCGTTCAGCATCTGGTACCAGGCGAAGACTTTCTTCATATCCGAGGGATATACTGCATCCTCGTCGTAGTCAGGCATAACGTAGGCGAACTTCTCACGCAGCTCATCGTTTGAGGCCTTCTTGTAGTCGAAGTCAACCTGATCACCCATCTTGTCGTGTATCATCTTGAAGACTTCCTTCAGCGGACGGTCCTCGTCGGTGGAGAAGATGGAGATTTCCTCCAGCGAGCTCATACGGTCGTGGGCAAAAGCGGGGACGCACTTGCCGTCGCTAACGGATTCCACAATAATTTTACCAATGGCTTGGGACTTCACCTTATACAATCCCGGCTTTCCAGATATCGAAACAATTTTACTCAAATCCATAGTTCATTCATTTTTCAAAAACGGCTGCAAAAGTAGGAAAAAGTTTTGGAACTGCGACTCAAAACCTGAAAAAACCTCAGACGACCGAAACGGGTTACCGCAACGCACCCCAAAAAAGAGACAGCAGCAACGTCAGTAGCAGGAGAAGTCCTTTTTTCGCAATTCGACCTCGGTGATTTCCCACAACCAGTCGATGTCTTGGTGAGACATATATTTCCCAGGCACCTCGCGGCATCGGTTGCCATTAAAGAAATGAAGGGTTTCTTCAGTAGCCAATGCGTTCAAGGCGGGAACGACACCCTTCGCAGGCGATTTGCAGAAAGGCCTGAATACCACATCCGCAAGACCATCATACCAGCGGTCCATGTGAATCATATTGGAGTTGACCACACCTGGGTCGGCCATATTGACATGAAACCTCACACGACGCGAAAGGGCGATGGTAAACAGTAGCAAAGCCAGCTTGGAATCGCCGTAGGCACCCAACTGACGGAAATCCTTGGGACCTTTCTCAAACAGGTCACGACCCACGTGACCCAGATGACAAGTCAGCGAAATCATATTCACAACATGCGCATCGGGTGTAAACAAAGGAATCAAGCGTCGGGTGAGCAGATAAGGCGCTAGGAAATTCACCGCAAGGGTACGTTCAAAGCCATCCACGGTAAGTCCATATCGCCTATTCATCACGCCTGCATTGTTGAACAGTCCCGACAACGCAACGCCTTGTTCTTTCAAGGCGTCCGTAAACGACACCACAGACGACAGGGAAGCCAAATCCGCCTGCATCAGCTGCAACTCAGCGGCAGGCATCTCTTCAAGAATGCTTTTCTTCACCGCCTCGCCCTTTTCCAAGTTACGGCAGGCCATAATGACCGAATGCCCCTTCTTCGCCAATGCGCGAACGGCCTCCGAGCCCATGCTCCCAGTAGCACCCGTGACGATTATTTGAACTTTGTCCATAATCTGTTGACCAATCCTTTCGGTAGTATAGCGATTAAAGGCGGCAGATAAAGGTTCATGAAACCGGGTTTCACCACACGTTTCTGACGTATCATCCCCTTTAACGCCTTCCTGACCAGCCATTGCGGCGTACCAATCAGCCCGATTTTCACGCCAAGTTTCAGCAGGCTGGGCTTCAATCGGTAGAGCGGTGTTGCAATAGCGGCAGGACATACCGTAGTCACACCCACCCCATAGGGTCGCATCTCAAAATAGAGCGACTTACCGAAGCTCTTCAGATAGGCTTTTGAAGCGGAGTAGACGGTAATGCCCGGACAAGGCAGCTTGGCCGCCATCGACGACATATTGACAATGTAGCCATATCCACGTTTCTTCATCGCTTCGCCAAACAAGATGCAGAGGCGGGTCGGGGTGAAGATATGCAGACGCATCATCGTCAAAGCTTTGGACTCGTTTTCGGTAGTGAGTTCCTCAAAGAAGAACATTCCTGCATTATTGACGAGGATATCTATTGTGAGGTTTTGGGATTGACAAAAGGCAAACAACTCCTCAGCAGCCGTCTCCGTAGCCAAATTCTGGTAATGGGGAACCACTTGGATGGCATTATCCTGCCTCAAGTTGGCAGCTTCTTGCTCCAACTCAGCCTCCTGATTGCTCACAAGCAGCAAGTTACATCCGGCCTCAGCCAGCTGACGGGCATATTCCAAGCCCATTCCCGAGCTGCCGCCCGTGATAAGCGCCCATGGACGGTGTCCGTGAGCCTCCTGAAACCGGTTCAATCCTTTTGAGAGCTTCACTTTTCCTTTTTGGCTTGGTTTTTCTCGTCCTTCTCGATTTTCTTCTCTGCCTTACGAATCTCCTTCTGAAGCTTCTTCGGCAAATCCTCATCGAGGCAGTTGTGGCACTTCATCTCGAGTGTGTACATACGGGCTATGCAGTAGTTGGAGTGCTTGCATTCACTACGGGTCAGTTCGCCGTTGTGCAGCTTGTTGACGAAGCTGGTATCGTTAATCAGGGCTCGGGCCATCTGTAAAGCCACGAAACCTGAATCGAGCACTTCCTCCATCTTCTCTTTCGACACCATTCCACCCACATAAATCAGCGGCATCTTCAAGTTTTGGCGAAACACCTTGGCATCCTCCAGGAAATAGGCTTCGCTATAAGGTACCGTCGGGATCATACGTTTGCCAAACAACGACAAACCCGCCTTGAGCCACCAGAACTTTTTTGCATCCATATAGTAACTCATGGACTTAAGCGGCATCGCACCACGCATCACCTCCATAGGAGCCTTGCTGACGAAACCTGCCGACAGCACAAGGGCGTGAACGCCAAGCTTTTCCAGCTCCTTGGCCACAAGGATGCAATCATCTCGGTCCATACCTCTCCTGAATCCGTCGTACATGTTCATTTTCACCACCACAGCCATATCGTTGCCTGCAGCCCGCATCACCTCCTCGATGACGAGGCGCATGAAACGCATACGGTTGACTGTGGTGCCGCCAAACTCATCCCTGCGGCGGTTGGTGTAAGGCGAGAGGAACTGACTAATGAGATAGCCATGACCTGCATGAATCTCCACACAGTCGAAGCCTGCCTTACGGGCCAGACTCACGGCCTTGCCAAAATCCAGCACCAGCTCGTAAATCTCCTTCTTTCTGAGCTTCCTGTGGAAGGTAGGCGAATACAAATTAAACCCTCCAGAGGCACCCACTGGCATACAGCCACAGGTGGAACGATGGGTCATGTTGCCGCAGTGGCCCAATTGTATAGAGGCTTTCGCTCCGTAAGAATGTACTGAATCGGTGATGCGTTTCAGGTCGCGCACAATCTCTTCGCGCATCCACAGCTGTCCATCAAACGACAGACCTGACTGATTGACAGCGGCATAGGCCACCGTAGTCATACCCACACCGCCCCGAGCCACCGCTGTATGATAGCTGTACAAATCCTCAGAAGGACGGTTACCCTTAGCCATATTCTCGAAGGCAGCCGAGCGTATCACCCTGTTGCGCAAGGTAATGGGGCCAATCTGACAGGGCGTGAATATCGTTGAGTTATCCATAGTCTATTAATATATAAAAGGTATAATCCTTTTCACTTTTTTCGTATCCAATGCCTCACCAAACTCCACTTTGTACCTGTCGTAGATACGGGTCGCACGCGGGCAGAGGTTGGCAAAAGTCCAAAGGGCGAACACCGCTCCAGCCCACGACCATGTGAGGATGGCAAAACCGACCCATTCCACAAACTCACCGAAATAGTTGGCTGAGGTCACATAGCGGAACATCCCCTGTTGTGGCAAGTAATGCCGTGTATCCCCCTCCTTACGCAGGTTACGGATGATGTCGTCCGACTGAATGTTAATGTACATCCCAATGAGAAAAACCAGGAAGCCAGCGATAAATCTTGGGTCGGTGAGCCAGTCGCGAGGATAATAGTCGTCAGGAGAGATATAGAAAATCCAGCCGCCTTGCATCAAGGCATTCAGCACATTGAAGGTCACACCCATCAAGATAATGGAGAGCGGCATCACATTCTTACCCCGCAAGCGGAAAGGGAACACGAAGGAACGTTGAAAATAGTGCAGCTCAAACAAGAAAAGGAAAGCCAGACGTACCAAGTCATCGCGACGGTCAGAGCAGAACCACAATACCAACATAGTAATAAACACTGGCGATTCCATCAGAATCCAGCCCAGTTTGTTGTTCACCGCAGGACCCCATTTCTTGTCGTAGAACTTCCCATAGCCCGCATCCACAAAGAAAAGACTGACGAACACCACCACGGCCATCACTGCCATGATGATTAGAAACAAATAATAGGAATGTATCGACATCCGCCCTACGGTTACTGACCCATCAGCTCAGAATATATTTTCTTCACCTGCACAGCCATTTCTTCTGAACCGTTGGTGCATACTGCATCAGTAAACCTGACACGGGCATTGTCATAACGCAATTGCTCCTCTTCCGTGAGGCGGTTGCAGTTCTCCACATAATCCTTGCCCATAACCACAAACTGCCCGATGGCAACCTGCCAATCCTCAGCAGAATAATGCCTTGACTTCTTCTCGGTCTGCTTCACGAATTTTTCGACGTTTCCGACAAATTGTCTCGGATTCTCAGACTTTTCATACATGACAGGTCCTTTCTGGCAACCAGCAAATGCCAACAGGACAAACATAGCGATAGGTAATAATTTCTTCATTGCTTTCAAGAATTTTGCGGCAAAAATAACACTTTTTGTACTAGAATGGAAAAAATATCGTAATTTAGCCGACTAATTTGACAACTAAACAATCAAATAACAAACAACGTTATGAGCACAATCAAAGATTTACAGCCGAATGGCGTATTTAAGAATTTCTACAGCTTGACGCAGATTCCACGTCCTTCGAAGAAAGAAGCCAAAGTCATCGCTTTCATGAAACAATGGGGTGAAGAGCACGGCTTGGAAACCCTCGTTGACGAATGTGGCAACGTCATCATTCGCAAGCCCGCCACTCCAGGCATGGAGAATCGCAAAGGCGTCATCCTGCAGGCCCACTTGGATATGGTACCGCAGAAGAATGCCGACAAGGTACACGACTTTGAGAACGACCCCATCGAGACCCGCATCGAAGACGGTTGGGTGAAGGCCAACGGCACCACCCTCGGTGCTGACAACGGCATGGGTGCCGCTGCCGCAATGGCAGTACTTGAAGCCACCGACCTGCAACACGGTCCCATCGAGGCCCTCTTCACCATCGACGAAGAGACCGGCATGACGGGAGCCAACAAGCTGCAGCCCGGAGTGCTGAAAGGCGACATCCTGATGAACATGGACTCAGAGACCGAGGGCGAGCTCTATGTGGGCTGCGCTGGCGGTGTGGACAACATCGGCACCTGGACGCCCACCTTTGAGGATGTCCCAGCTGGCATGAAAGCCTTCCGCCTCTTTGTGAAGGGTCTGAAAGGCGGTCACTCAGGCATGGACATCAACCTGGGTCGCGCCAACGCCAACAAGGTAATCAACACCATGATGGTGATGGCAGCCGAGAAATACGGGCTGCGTCTCGCCAAGATTGACGGTGGCAGTCTGCGCAACGCCATCCCAAGAGAAGCCGAGGCCATCGTGGTCGTCCCTGCCGACAAGGAAGAAGAGTTCAAGCAATATGCCGCTGAATACGAAGAAATCTGCAAGGAAGAGTTTGCCGAGGTGGAACCCGACCTGGCCATCCTCTGCGAAGAGGCTGGAATGCCTGGCAAGGTCATCGACATAAAGACCCAGGACAACCTCTTCTGCGCCATCGCCCGCTATCCCAATGGCGTCATCGCCATGTCGGAAGACTTTGCAGGCACTACCGAAACCTCAAGCAACCTGGCTACCATCAAGATGGAAAACGGCAAGATTGTGAGCGCCTCCCTGACCCGTAGCCTTGTGGACGCTGCCAAGGATAAACTGGCTGAGCAAATCCGCAAGAACCTCACCGACAACGGTGCTGAGGCCTACTCCACCGGTGACTATCCCGGCTGGAAACCCAACATCAACTCGACCATTCTGAACCTCATGAAGAAGGTCTATCTGGACAAATTCGGCAAAGAGCCCAAGATTATGGTCATCCATGCCGGACTGGAATGCGGCATCCTCGGCTCGAAGTACCCGAACTGGGATATGGTGAGCTTCGGCCCCACCCTGGTACACCCCCACTCGCCCGACGAAGCCCTGCTCATCGAGAGTGTGCAGCCCTTCTGGGACTTCCTCGTCGAGACCCTGAAAAACATCCCTGAAAAGTAAGTCGCCGCATAAGCGATTTGTAATCAACGTTTTGAACAAAGGCAGAGACGGATTTGGCTCTGCCTTTTTCATTTTTTTCAAGAAAAGTGTTGGAGTAAAGGAAAATCTTTGTACTTTTGCAGCTCGATTCAGAGGGATTTAAAGAGAAGAATAACAAATAAACAGATACAGAGATGAAGCGCACTTATCAACCTTCGAACAGAAAACGTAGAAACAAACACGGTTTCAGAGAAAGAATGTCATCGGCTAACGGCCGTAAGGTTTTGGCCCGCAGAAGAGCCAAAGGCAGAAAAAAACTTACAGTTTCTGACGAATACTAATTTTCGGAAGCCGTTATATTTCTCATTTAAGGTAACGAAGGCGAGTCTTATGAGACTCGCCTTTTGTTGTTTCATCCCTTCTCGCAACGATAGATAATCTCCTCTCCCCTACGGGCCAAGTGCATTCGTTCGCGTTTTTCCTCCGGAATCTCGTAATATATCCTATCCTCCACCACCCTGAATCCCGCTTTGCGCAGCACCTCGGCATAGTCGCGGCCAAACTGCCGCACATGGTCGTATTGTCCGAAGAGACGCTCACGTTCCTTTGGATCTGTAATCGAAGGGTCTTCAAAAGTATCTACATCGGGATTGATAGGCACCAACAGAATAGCCCAACCACCAAGTTTCAAGATGCGCTTGATTTCCGAAAATGCCTTGTTCACATCGTTGACATGTTCCAACACATGGTTGCATATCACTACATCATAAGTATCTGAAGGTTGGTCAATGGCTGTAACGTCAAGGTGCAAGTCAGCAATGGGAGAATCCAAGTCGGCTGTAGTATAATCCAAATTCTTCAAGGCACGGAAACGCTTCAGGAAAGGCTGCTCAGGAGCGAAATGCAAGACCTTCAACGGAGCCGTAAAGAAATTCGTCTTCTCTTTCAGATAGAGCCACAACAGGCGATGACGCTCCAGCGACAAGCAATTGGGGCATAGGCGATTATCCATCGCCTTACCATAGCCGTAAGGCAAAAACTTGCGGAAATACTTGCCACAGACAGGGCATTCCACCTTGTTGCCCCAGTAAAAAGGACGAATAATAAAGCTGAACACATAGCTCAACTTAATGAGCCACTGACGGGGAAAAATCTTCGTGAAGAGAGATATGAGTTTTTTCATTTATTGTTCAGATTTGGTTTTACATGCATTAAATACAGAAACAACAGTTTCAGTCATCCGAGACCATGAATACTTCTTCTTCTCCTCAACGATATTCACCTCAAAACTATGCATCCTGTCGTTAGAGAAGAAATCCTCCAAGGCGTCCGCAATGCTTTTGGGGTCGGGATTCACCGCATAGCCGACCTTCCCATTGGGCACTATCTCCTCAAGACCTCCCACGTTCGTCACCAGCATCGGCTTTTCGAAATGGTATGCGACCTGGGTGACCCCGCTTTGCGTAGCCGACTTATATGGCTGAACTACAATATCGCTGGAATTGAAATAATCCTTTACCAGGCCATCGGGAATAAACTGGTTTACAATGATGACTTTGTCCTGCAAACCAAGCGACCGAATTTGTTCCATATAAGGCGATTCGTCTTCATAGAATTCACCTGCCACGATCAATTTCAAAGGACGTTTCTGTAATCGCTCGTCAGCAAAAGCTTCCAAGAGCCAATCGAGTCCTTTGTAAGCACGGACCAATCCGAAAAACAACATATAACGAAAACTCTTGTCAAGTCCAAGATTCTCCAATGCAGTTTCACGTGGTTCCCTCGGCCCGTAATGGTCGTAGATGGGATGCGGAGCCCATGCCTTGGGTTTGGAAAGCTTGTCAATCTTTTCCACCTCACCAACCACCGACTTAGATAATGCCACAAAGCCATCCATCGACTTCACAAAAAAAGGCGTCAGTAACTTATCCAAGAGAGACCCTTCATGCGGCATCATATTATGCACCAAAGCAATGCGTGTCGCATTTGTAATCCGACGGGCAATCACGCCATAGCATGGAGCAAAAAACGACATCCAATAGGCGAACACCACCATATCATACTCACCCATCCTGACCATACGCCCGACTTTCAACCAATTGAAAGGATTGATTGAATTCATTTCTCGTTTGATTGACAAATCCGACGGAGCAAGTGCCGTAGTGTATTGCGTCTTCCCAGGAAACAATAAGCGAGGATATTGCAGCGCAAAAGTGATGATTGAAACCTCGTGTCCTTCCGTCATAAACTGACGTGCCAGCCGCTCATTGAAAGCTGCTATGCCGCCACGATAAGGATAGGCCGTTCCTATGATAAGTATCTTGCTCATAATGCGGCGCAAAGTTATTAAAAAAAGACGGATTCGGAACTTAAAATGAAGTTTCGGGCGATAAGAACTATTTTTTTTCGTAATTTCGCAGCAAATTACAGTATTGGACAATCGTTATGGGACTTCTCAGTACATTACTCGTTATCGTCTTGATATTCTATGCCTTCAGTATGGTTGTCAAACTGATATTCAGGCATAAGATAAAGAAGTTGGAGCGTCAGATGGGAACTGACGAACCAGACGAAACACCTAAAGATAGCGAAAAGGCGAGACAGCCCCATGTAGACCCAAATATTGGAGAATACACGGATTTTGAAGAAATTGAATAGAACAAACCGGATAAAATGGATAATAACACAACATCAAACAAAAAATTATCAGCCTTTCAACGGGCATTGGGAACTAAAACTCTAAGCATTATAGTTGCGATTCTAGCTTTTGCAGCCATCACCTTAGTATATTTTAGTCCCATCCTTGAAGGCAAGCGCATTAAGCAACATGATATTGAGATGTACAAAGGGATGTCTCAAGAACTAAGAACCTTCCATCAAACCACAGGGGAAACTTCTTTATGGACTAATTCAATGTTTGGAGGTATGCCTGCATGGAACATCACGGTTTACGAAAACAGCAACAAAACTAAATATGTAGAGAAAGGACTTTCTGTTGGATTCCCAATACCATTCAACACCGTGTTTATCAGTATGTTAGGTTTCTTAACCCTCCTTTTGGTTTTGGATTGCAATGTCTGGATAAGCTTCATCGGAGGTTTGGCATACGGACTAACCTCCTACCTCTTTATTATCATAGGAGCAGGACATAACACCAAAGCGATGGCAATGGCCTATATGGCTCCCGTCATTGCAGGAATGCTGCTTACCTACAAAGGCAAATACCTTTGGGGCAGCGTCTTGACCGCCATCGCACTAGCCTTGGAAGTAAAGGCTAACCATTTGCAAATCACCTACTATCTGTTACTTATTGTAGTTATCCTAGCTTTTGCCCAGTTTATCAGCGACATTAGGGAAAAGCAACTCCCGAGGTTTTTCAAAGCAACTGCTTGTTTATTTGTCGCCGCAGTATTGGGCACATTAACCAACACCACAACGCTTTATGCCAACTATAAATACAGTGAGGAAACCACGCGTGGCAAACCCGTGCTGGTTCAAGACGCTACCAACCAAACCAAAGGACTCGACCGCGACTATATCACGCAATGGAGCTATGGCAAGGGAGAGACATGGAGCCTGCTTATCCCTAATGCAAAAGGCGGCGGTTCGGCTTTAATCGGAAAACAGAACCCAGCCCTTGAACAAGCCGACCGCCAATTCCGCGACAGCATCGCACAAAGCAATGCCTACTGGGGCGACCAGCCGTTCACCAGCGGCCCAGTGTATGTGGGTGCCATCATCGTGTTCCTGTTTGTTTTAGGCGCTTTGACCGTAAAAGGCAAACTGAAATGGGCCCTGTTGGTAGCCACTTTGCTCTCCATCCTGCTCAGCTGGGGCAAGAACTTCATGGGATTCACTGATTTCTTCATCGACCACGTCCCTGGCTACAACAAGTTCCGTGCGGTTTCCATGACTTTGGTGATTGCCGAGGTCACAATGCCGCTGTTGGGGCTTTTAGGCTTAGCAGAAATTGCGAAGAATCCTGACAGTTTCAAACAGAACCAGAAGAAGTTCTTCATCGCTTTGGGCATCTCTGCAGGATTCTGCTTGCTGTTTTATCTTGCACCAAAGACGTTTTTCAGTTTCCTCAGCCAAGGCGAGGCCGAGCAATTCGCCAATTTGAGCAAGGGGAAAGACGGTGCGCTCTATGCCAGTTTTGCCACCCAACTCGAGAACGTTCGAGTGGCCATCTTCCGCAAGGATGCCATCAGAAGTTTCCTGTTCATCCTACTCTCAGCCATCCCAATATGGCTCCTCGGAAAAGGCAAGCTCAAATCACAGATAGCATTTCCCATCCTTGCCGTTTTGGTACTCTTCGACCTTTTCCAAATTGACAAACGCTACCTGAACAACAACAACTTCATCCCGAAGAAACAGCAGGAGAAGCCTTTCACCGAAACCAAAGCGGACAAGTTCATTCTCAACGACCCAACGCCTGATTTCAGGGTACTGAATCTCACCAAAGACGTTTTTAATGACGCCAGCACCTCCTATTTCCACAAGTCGGTAGGCGGGTATCACGGTGCCAAGCTCCGCAGGTATCAAGATATCATCAACCAATATCTTAGTCAAGAAGTCAAGCAGTTCAACACTATTTTCAAGAATGCCAATACCGAAGCGGGTCTTATCCAAGGACTTCAACAGCAGAAAGTTCTCAATATGTTGAACACCAAGTATATCATTTACAACCCTGATGCAGAGCCTTTGGAAAACCCATGCGCTTTTGGTAACGCATGGATAGTGAATGACATTTTATGGGTAGACACTCCCAATGATGAGTTTGACGCCATTGCCAACACCGACCTGTGCCATACAGCCATCGTTAATAGGGAATTCGGGCAACAACTAAAAGGATACAGCCCAATAGAAAAAACTGTTGGCGAGATAACCTTAACAGATTATAAGCCTAATCAGCTAACCTATTACTTCGATGCTACAGAAAATCAACTTGTTGTGTTTTCCGAAATTTGGACTGAAGATGGTTGGTCTATGACCATTGACGGAAAAGTGCACCCACTTCTTCGCGCAAACTACCTACTTCGCTGCGGACTAATCCCTGCAGGTAAGCATGAAATTGTAATGCGATATGAACCTAGGCTATGGAAGATTGGCAACACCGTCAACCAGGTCTCTTCATCGATTATTATTCTTGGCCTAATAGCATTACTTGTCTTTACCATAATAAAGCAAACGAGGACGAAACATTCAAAATAAACTATCTTCAATTGTGTTTTCAGTAATCATCTGCACATATAATCGCGAGAAATTTCTTTACGATGCTCTATGCCGCATAGCAAAGAACACTTTCCCCGTTAGCGATTATGAGATTGTTTTAGTAAATAATAACAGTAATGACAACACCGAAACCGTATGCCAACGTTTCGCCAATGATTATCCGAAGATTCAGTTCAGATATATCCTCGAAACCAAACAAGGGCTATCATATGCACGCAACCGAGGCATTAAAGAGAGCCGAGGCGACATCTTTGTCTTTCTAGACGACGACTCTTTCGTTAAGCCCGATTATCTTTCCAATCTTCATAAACAAATGATGCAGCATCCAGACACCATGGCCTTTGGCGGGAAAATTTCTCCTCTTTTTGAATCAGGAGAAACGCCCAAATGGCTATGCAAATGGACATACTCTTGGGTGTCTGCTATAGATTTGGGAGATTCGACAGTTCCCATTAGGGGGAACGCTTACCCGATAGGAGCCAACATGGGATTCCGCAAAACTTGCTTAGAGCAATGTGGATACTTTAACACAGAACTTGGCCGCAGTAAAAAGAACCTGATGGCAGGCGAAGAAAAAGACCTGTTCAATCGCCTCAAAGAAAAGAATATGCCTATTTATTATTTCCCCGATATTCATGTTGAGCATGTCATCCCTCCACAACGCACTACACGCGAGTACATTGAACGGATGGGGCGAGGCGTTGGCGTAAGCGAACGGCTTCGCTGCCTGAAAAACGGGAAAAAGGCTTTGTGGAAACGTTTCTTCTCCGAAGCGATTAAATGGGGAGGTTCTTTGATTCTTTGGTTTAGATTCACAATCTGCCTACGACCCATTGTGGGAAACATGCTCCTTCTCTTCCGTTGGAACGTAACCATGGGATTGCTACAAAATCATAAGGAACGGTATTATTTATAAATGAGAAGTTTGACTATTCTATAAAACACATTCGCACGGTACCAAGGTAAATGAAGCTTAAAGAATGACACAAACTTATGGTTGAATGCACAACAAACCATCCAACGACTACACAACAAAGCGTCAAAATCAATTTGTGAGAACAGTTTTACCTTTTTGTTTTGGTCAGAAAGATGTTCCAACCATTTTTTTTCTTCATTCATCAAATCCTCGTCCAGCTGACACGTTGATTTACTGTTCCACCGAAACAACTCATACGATAAAAAATGCATTTTTAATTCTGATTCAGTAACAACGCGTCCGAAGAACAATTCAAGTTGTCTTTTAAGCAATTCTTTTTTTTGTGACAACTGAAATTCAGCATTGGAATTCGACACATTGTTCCCATACCAACGATACGAATACAGATATCGGGGAATGTTCGCCATACGATAGCCCCTATCTCTCAACCCAATCCACAATTCTAAATCCTCCGCATGAAGAAAAGTCTGGTACTTATTCTCTTTCAGCACCTTTGATTTGCACATTATCCCTGGATGGTTAATCGGATTAGTAAAAAAAAGCGAGCAATTAATCAGTTCTGGACTATCAATTCCCTTGAGTTTTCCTATTTGCTTCCCTTCTTCAGTTATCACATACGCCCAAACACTACACAAGTCAACCTGTGGGTGTTTGAGCATATATCTCATTTGGATTTCCAAACGATTAAACGAGATCACATCATCCGAATCCATCCTAGCAATATAATCCCCCGCAGCCAAATCAATGCCTTTATTGAGCGTTGCTATCAGTTTCAAGTTCTTTTCATTCTCAACATATCTAATTCGCGGGTCATGGTATGACAAGATGATGTCCTTGCTGCTATCCTTGGAACCATCATTGATAAGCAACAGTTCAAAATTCGTGTATGTTTGAGCCAACACGCTGTCAATAGCTTCACGCAGATATTTCTCTGCATTATAAACAGGCATAATGACGGAGATGAGAGGGCGAACTTTCATGTAGTTTTCGTATTAATCAAAAACTGACAAACCATGTGATGTGTTTCTCTATTTTCTTCAGGTGGTATTTGCATATAATCACCATAGGTATCGGAAAGCACCTTGTCCCATTTATTAGGTGCTGGAACGGTAATGTTCTCAAATTGGATATCCTTTGTTGGAAGGTAATCGCTCTTATATTTCTGTCTCCCACTTGAACGGAAGTTTATAGCAAACTCATCCATTCTCAAATCATCATCACAAAAACGGCAAAGAAAGATCATTAACTGTTTCATCGTCCACACTATAGGATACAAAAGATAGGCAATGGCAACACTAAGATTGAAGGATTCGAAATGATGGACTCTTCGGAAACATCTTCCATACAATGGATTCAACCACTGACGTAAGCGAACATTCCCTTTGATGAGAGGAAAAACATCCACCCATAACCCCTGATACTTCCGTTTGCCTTGAACAGGACCCATGGTGCCGTCAAATGCTTTTGACTTTTTATCTACAATTTTAGTAAATGAATGAGGGAAATACTTTTCTGTTTTAACATTTTGTACCACATATTGTTCGGGCAACTCCTTTGACGCAATGGGAAGGAAGCGATCGTAATCTTCTTTCAACATACAAATATCCAAATCATCATCCCACGGAATAAACCCGCCATGGCGGACAGCCCCCAATAAAGTTCCATACCCAATCCAATAGGGAATCCCGTGACTTCTGCAGATCTTATCCACCTCAATTAGAATATCCAGCATTCTCAATTGAGCCCTGCGCAACTCCGTCCCTTCTCCGTTATAATGTGAAAAACCCATTGCGAAAAAAACAATTTACTTTATTACTCATCGCAAAAATAAAGGTTTTATGCGTACAATCTCAATAAAAGCGTATTTTTGCAAAAAAATTCATCAAAATGAGTGATAAAAAAAACGTATACGTCGGCATGAGCGCCGACATGATTCATCCCGGACATCTGAATATCATACACAAAGCCAACGAATTGGGCCGCGTCACAGTAGGCGTACTCACTGATGCCGCCATTGCAAGCTACAAACGGCTGCCCTATCTCACTTACGAACAAAGGGCTGAAATCGTAAGCAACATCAAAGGCGTCGACCGGGTCGTGCCCCAGACTACGCTCGACTATTTACCCAACCTACGCGAGCTCAAGCCCGACTATGTGGTGCATGGCGACGACTGGAAAGAAGGCGTACAAGCCAAGACCCGCCAGCGAATCATTGAAGCCATGGCAGAATGGGGAGGCCAAGTTGTAGACATTCCATACACTCAAGGCATCAGTAGCACCGCTATGAACCAACGGCTGAAAGAGATTGGCACCACTCCAGAAATCAGACTAAAACGACTACGCCGCCTTATCGGAGCCAAAAAGATTGTCCGTATCTTAGAGAGTCACAATGGCTTAACAGGACTCATCATTGAGAACACCTTTGTGGAAGTCAACGGGAAAAAGCAGGAGTTTGACGGCATGTGGGCATCAAGTCTCACCGATAGTACCAGCAAAGGAAAGCCCGACATCGAAGCAGTAGATATAACCTCTCGCCTTCATGACTTAAATGACGCGTTAGAAGTCACAACAAAACCTGTTATCTTTGACGGTGACACTGGAAGCAAAGCTGAGCATTTTGTGTTTACAGTCCGAACCTTGGAGCGTCTTGGTATCTCAGCTGTCATTATCGAAGACAAGGTTGGGCTGAAACAAAACTCTCTCTTCGGAACCGATGCCGTACAAACCCAGGACAGTATCGAGAATTTCTGTAATAAAATCAAAGCTGGCAAAAATGCTCAAATCACGGACGACTTTATGGTCATTGCCCGCATCGAAAGCCTTATTGCCGGCAAACCAGTTGAAGATGCACTGGAACGCGCTTTTGCATATGTTGCAGCAGGTGCTGACAGTATCATGATCCATTCAAAAAACAAAGACGGAATGGATATCAAGGAGTTCTGCCTGCGCTTCCGGGAGAAGGACATAGAAACGCCCATCGTAGCCGTACCCACCACCTACAACCAATTCACCGAAGACGAGCTGGCTTCATGGGGTATTAACGTAGTAATATACGCTAACCATTTACTGCGTGCTGCATACCCCGCCATGGTTAATTGTGCAAAAAGTATTTTGACGCACCAACGCAGTCTCGAAGCATGTAATGATTACTGTATGCCTGTCAAAGAAATTCTTAGCTTAATCCCAGGAACAAAAAAATGATTAGACCTGAATATTTCATTGAGAAACTGAGAGAGAATGGCATCGACTGCTTTGCAGGCGTGCCCGATTCTCTGCTGAAGAATGTGTGTGCCTACATCACTGACCATTTTGATGCGGCTCACAACATTATTACCGCCAACGAAGGTGCTGCCGTGGGCTTGGCTGCCGGTCACTATCTGGCAACAGGTCAGCCTGCATGCGTGTATATGCAGAACAGCGGTGAAGGCAACATTATCAACCCATTGGCTTCATTGACAGACCAGGAGGTGTACAACATCCCCGTGTTGTTGCTCATTGGCTGGCGTGGCCGCCCGGGTGTTCATGACGAGCCTCAACATGTGAAGCAAGGTAAGGTCACCACTGGCCTGCTCAACGTTATGGGCATCAATTACGAGGTGCTGGCCAAGGAAGAGGAGAAGGCCGAGAAGCAGATTGCCAAAGCTATCAAGGCACTCCAAAACAAGGATATGTTTGCCTTGGTGATTGAAAAGGACACCTTCGACGAGTACAAACTCCAGGACATGGAGAAAAACGACCTCACTATGAGCCGCGAGGAGGCTATCCAGACCGTGGCTGCCGCCCTTGGCGAGAAGGATTGCATTGTTTCAACTACAGGCATGATTAGCCGCGAGCTGTTTGAGTACCGTGCCGCCATGAACCAAGGTCACGAGCGAGACTTCCTCACCGTGGGCAGCATGGGCCATGCTTCGCAGATTGCCCTCGGCATCGCCCTGGCTCAGCCCGAACGCCGCGTGTGGTGCTTCGATGGCGACGGTGCCACCATCATGCACATGGGCAGCATGGCCATTGTGGGTAACAAGGCTCCGAAGCACTACGTCCACGTAGTGTTCAACAATGGTGCCCACGACAGTGTGGGTGGTCAGCCTACGGTGGGCTTAAAGATTGACCTGCCCGCTATTGCTAAGGCTGTTGGTTACAAGGCTGCCTATAGCGTGGACAACAAGCTCGATTTGGAAGCCATCCTGAAGAACGTAAATGGCTTCGAGAGTCCTGCACTGTTGGAAGTCAAGGTGAAGAAAGGCAACCGTAAGGATTTGGGAAGACCTACTACTACACCTATTCAAAACAAGGAAGCCTTGATGGGCTTCTTATCCAAATAGCTAACCATGCAAAATATCTTAAAAGGAATCAATAGCCTTGATGAAGCCCTCAAAGGCTCCACTAAGGTACTCCTTGTGTGCGACAGCAGTTTTCCGTTCCTCAGTATTAAGAATGATATTGAGCGGATGGAAGTGCCATACGTCACATTCGACCAGTTTACTCCCAATCCGCTTTACGGGGATGTGTGCAAGGGTGTGGACTTGTTCCAACGCGAGCAGTGCGACACCGTCCTCGCTGTAGGCGGTGGCAGCAGTTTGGATGTGGCCAAGTGCATCAAACTTTATTGTCAAATGGAGAAAGACAAACTCTATTTGGAGCAGGAGTATAAGGATACAGGTGTGAAACTCATAGCCATTCCAACCACCGCGGGAACAGGCAGTGAATCCACTCGGTACGCTGTTATCTATTACGATGGCAAAAAGCAGAGCGTGACGCATGATAGCATTATCCCCGATGTGGCTATTCTGGAACCTGAAGTGCTGAAAACCCTGCCGGTGTATCAAAAGAAATGCACTATGATGGATGCCTTGTGCCAAGGCATTGAATCATGGTGGAGTGTGAACAGTACAGATGAAAGCAAAAGGCTTTCAAAGGAGGCTGTTGAGACCATCATGCGCTGGTGGCGCGAGTATATTTTTGAAAACACTGATGTTTCAGCCGAGGCCATTATGCATGCAGCCAACCTTGCAGGCCAAGCCATCTGCATCACCCAAACCACCGCACCACATGCTTTTAGCTATAAGATTACTTCACTATACAAACTGCCTCACGGTCATGCTGTGTCGGTTGGATTGCCTGTGATTTGGGAATATATGGTAGACAATATGGACAAGTGTATTGACGACAGAGGTAGTGAATACTTGGCAGGTGTCTTCAATGATATAGCCAAGGCCATGGGCTGCCAAACCCCAACAAAAGCCATTGCAAAGTTCTGTCAGATGATGAATGAGATGGAACTTAAGAACCCTGTGACAGTGAACAGAGAAGAGGAATTGGAGATTCTTTCCACTTCGGTAAATCCTGTGAGACTAAAGAATAATCCAGTGGAATTGAAACCTGACATTTGTAAATGTTTGTATTATAAAATGATACTTTTTTAAAATTTTCAATAAATTTTTGAATTGCGAGAAAACCTATTTCTTAACTAACTTTTTTATTGTAGAAATGAAAGAAATGTCACTGGAAGAAATCCAAAAAGAAAGTGTTCAGATTTTGAGTAAAATAGATTTGTTCTGCTGTAATAAGGGAATTAACTATTCTATAGGTTATGGTAGTTTAATTGGTGCTATACGCCATCAAGGGTTTATTCCTTGGGATGATGATGTAGATATTATTATGACCAGGCCAAACTATCAAAGGTTAGTTGAATTACACAAAGAGTTTTCTATAGAAACCGGTTTATCTTTATATGCACCAGAGTTGGGGAATTGTTATGTAAGAATTAGTCGCATCACCGATAATAGTAAAACAGTGGTGAATAAGTATTATCAATGGACTGATGAGCAAACAGGACTATGGATAGATGTATTCGTTATAGACGGCGTTAAATCATTAGAATCTTTCCATGAATATCAGAGTTTATTTCATAAATGTTATATGACATGTTATTCTCGATTAGCACTTTTTAGCAATGAGTCTTTACTTGATAATTGTAAAAGATTAGTAAATTCGCTTAGATGTTGTAGATGGTGGTTCGTAAATAGGGAAAAAGCCATTAATAGATCAATGTCTACGTTCGATTTATCTTATGATTCATGTCCTTTTGTTGGGTGTTATGATTCACCATATGGAGACAAAGATATCTATGATAAAGAGGTTTTCTCAACATATCTCAGGATGCCCTTCGAAAACATTACAGTATCTGTTATTGCAAATTATGATAAATATCTTGTTTCATTATACGGAGATTATATGACATTACCTCCAGTAGCCAAACGGGTTAGGGGGCACACCATGAATCACTATTTTTATAAATGATTTGCTTTCTTATCCTATTTCGACTGAACGTCTTAGATGGCCTAGGATACTACAAATAAGATTTTGAATTTTTGGCAAGCTTTGACTTGCAATGCAACGCAATTATTATTACTTTTGCCATCGTAATAATTAAATAACTATCTCATCACTATGAAAAGAAACTTATTACTCCTTGCTTTTATCCTTTTCTCCCTGTCGGGGTTCGGTCAAGGAGTTCGTGTCGGCGACATTCTATGTGTACAAGGAACTGACACCATCATCGTACATCCCCAAGACTATACCCAAGGCGGCATCGGTGTGGTTTTCTATGTCGACGAAACTGGACAACATGGATGGGTGCTTCATCCTCAGATTCAAGCCAATCAAATATATTGGTCATACGAATGCGAACTCCCATGGGGACTAACAGGATGGCAATCCATTCGCGAGGCCATCTACGACCTTGACGGATACGACAATACCGGGTTCCTGCGTGCAGCATCGCAATACGACCACAACAAATATCCTGGTGCATGGGTTGTCGATTATGAGCACGGCTGGTATTGGCCAGCACTCGGCCAACTGAACATCTTATATGGCAACGCTAACATTGTCAACAATTCACTCAAGCTGATAGGAGGCACGATGATGAAAGGCAAGTGGATTTACTGGTCTTCCTCGGTATTCGGGTTCGACAATGACTGTGCCTTGTATAATAGCTATACCGGTGCAATGGGTGCCATCACCAAATCAAGAGTCGATTTGTCAGGAATCGGCCTGTCAATTCGCAGCATCAGAAACTTCTAAATTCCCAAAAGCCATGAAAAAAACGACTATCATCACCATATTGCTCTGCCTTTCCTCTGCTTTAGGATTGAAAGCGCAAGGGTATCATTTAGGACAAGTAATCACCAACCCTGACGGCAGTCAGGGAGTGGTATTCTACCTCAACGAGGATGGTTCCTCTGGTTGGATGGTGGCACTGCATGATGTGGCATTAGCTGTTCCGTGGGGACTGACCGACGAAATAGAAGAGCTTGACCATGTCATCACCTCAAACAACGATTTCCTGACTACAGCCTTTGCGGACACTGACGGATATGCCAACACGCTGGCAATCCGTAATCATTACCAATCTACAGGCTATACTGGACAGTATGCTGCTGGTATGGTTGACATCGTAAACGGATGGTATTTGCCAGCTGCCGGACAACTTAAGATGTTATATGTAAATGCCATTTTTTATGAACCAATTTTAGCATCCATGGGTGAAAAATTAGGACTACATCCCTATTGGTCGAGTACCCAAGAAAACACAGAAGGAGCCTGGTATGTCCATTTCGGATCGCCTTATCCAGAAGGAGCCTGGTCTTGGAATGCATATTTAAAAGTTTGCCCAAAGACCAACAACGAATCCAATTATGGAGGCTATTTCGCCGTCAGACCCGTCCGCAACCTCGAATTCTCGCCATTACCTAACATAGGCCACCTTTATGAACCTCCTGTTATCTGCGATGAAGGTCCGATAGAATTGGCCATGCCTAACTTAAACAATGCCGATAGTTACGGATGGGAAATCGCTGAAGATGTAACATTTACCAGCCCCATTGCCGATACTGGACAAATCTTA
>Ga0265301_10000437_pt1 | contig 61992 bp, 55 predicted proteins | sample AusTroGonzalo_MG_2_FD_193488 | JGI IMG/M metagenome (GOLD analysis project Ga0265301, IMG submission 193488) | Bovine rumen microbial communities from tropical cattle in Woodstock, Queensland, Australia - Gonzalo_04 | ecosystem: Host-associated > Mammals > Digestive system > Stomach > Rumen ... | reverse complement strand
GGCTTTCTCACGCGTCTCCTGGTTGAAAGCATTGGCCACCTGCTCACGGAAATCCTTGATACGTTCGTTGAGCGGAAGAAGTATGTCGCCAATCTGCTTCCGGCTCTGCTGGCTGAAGTCCTCCTGTCGCTGCTGCAGGACTTTATTGGCAATGTTCTCAAACTCCGTAGTCAGCCGTTGCTGCATCTGCTCAAGCTCCTGTCTATGCTTTTCCTGCAAGCGCTGCGCTTCCTCAAGCTGCTTGTCAAGGAGCTCCTGCTGATGACGTTTGTCAGCTTCGGAAGCAGCCAGTTCGGCGGTGAGGGATGTAACTTTTTCGCGCAGGTCTTCGTTCTGCGCAAGCGGCTTACGCAGCCCCAACCACATCGCCAGTACACCCAAAACGGCACCGACAACCAGGCCAACCACCAAAGATACAAATACTACGTACATAGGTCAAGATTTTGAGATGAAAATTACGCTACCAGCCTATTGGCATCAATCTTGGCAAGTTTCTGCTCAGCCAGTTCGCGCGTCACGACAAAGTCCTGCTTGGGAATGTCAAACATCGTATCCATCATGATCGTCTCAGTCAGACTGCGAAGTCCACGCGCTCCAAGTTTGAATTCAACGGCCTTGTCCACAATGTAGTCCAGCGCGTCCTCGTCGAAGGTAAGCTGTATGCCGTCCATCTTCATCAGTTTCTCGTACTGCTTGGTGATAGCGTTCCTAGGCTCGGTGAGTATGCGCTTGAGGGCAGAACGGTCAAGCGGCTCGAGGTATGTAATGATAGGCAAGCGGCCGATAATCTCAGGTATCAGTCCGAAGGCTTTGAGATCCTGCGGCGCGATGTACTGGAGCATATTATCCTTGTCGATACGTTTGGTTTTCGACTGCGACTCAAACCCCACGACCTGCGTATTCAGGCGCTGGGCGATCTTCTTCTCAATACCGTCGAACGCTCCACCGCAGATGAAGAGGATGTTCTGCGTGTTGACGCGAATGAACTCCTGTTCCGGGTGCTTGCGTCCGCCTTTAGGCGGCACGTTGACAATTGCGCCTTCCAGCAGCTTGAGCAGTCCCTGCTGTACGCCTTCGCCCGACACGTCACGCGTAATAGAAGGATTATCGCTCTTGCGGGCAATCTTGTCAATCTCGTCGATGAACACTATGCCGCGTTCTGTCTGCTCGAGATCATAGTCCGCCTCCTGCAGCAGTCGTACAAGCAACGACTCGACATCCTCGCCTACGTATCCCGCCTCCGTGAGCACAGTAGCATCCACGATGGTGAAGGGCACTGCAAGCATCTTGGCTATGGTACGCGCCATCAGTGTTTTTCCCGTACCGGTCGAGCCGACGAGGATGATGTTCGATTTCTCAATCTCCACGCCGTCATCGGATACGGGCTGCAGCAAACGCTTATAATGATTATATACGGCTACCGACAGATGCTTCTTTGCCTCGTCCTGACCTATCACATACTGGTCAAGAAACGCTTTTATCTGCGTGGGACGCGGCAGGGTTTTCATGTCCAGTTTGCCAGAGTTGTCAAACCCCGCAGCCTTGGCTTCGTTGCGCCCCATGTCCTTGCGACGCCTGCGGTTTTCTTCGACCTCGCCGGCACCATTGTTGAGCTGGTATTGCTCCTCAAGTATCCCGTGTGCATTCTCCACGCAGTCAAAACAGATAAATCTGCCATCTGTTCCCTGAAAAAGCTGCTCATAAGGCATCTCACGTCCGCAGAACGAGCAACGACCTTTGTCCTTCTTACTCATACCTTTTACCTTCTGACTGATATTTACCTCTCACTTTTTGTATATACGCGGTCAATCATTCCGTAGTCGAGCGCCTCTTTGGCGGTCATCCAGTAATCGCGGTCGGCATCCTGACGGATTTTCTCAACAGACTGACGGGAGTGGTCGGCAATGATCTGGTAGAGCTCGTCCTTGAGTTTGAGTATCTCGCGCGCGGTAATCTCTATATCGCTTGCCTGGCCCTGTATGCCGCCCATGGGCTGGTGAATCATGACGCGCGAATGCGGGAGCGCGCTACGCATACCGCTCTCACCTGCGACGAGGAGCACCGCTCCCATAGAAGCCGCCATACCGGTGCACATCGTGCTAACTTTCGAAGATACGAACTGGATGGTGTCGTAAATGCCCAGCCCTGCATATACCGATCCGCCGGGCGTGTTCAGGTAAAGATGGATATCACGGTCGGGGTCGCTGGAGTTGAGGTACAGCAGCTGCGCCTGTATGACATTGGCCGTGTAGTCGTTGATTTCCGTTCCGAGGAAAATGATGCGGTCCATCATCAGACGCGAGAAAACATCCATCTGTGTCACATTGAGCTGGCGTTCCTCGAGAATCGATGGGCTGATGTACGAAGCGTGCGCCTTCGTTTGCGCCGCCATCGACTGCTGCATGACCTGCTCCACGTGCATGCTGTTCATGCCTTGCGCGGTGGCATATTTCAAGAAATCGTTCATAATAGTATTCCTTATGTCTTTCCGTTTTTAAGTTGTTACGACAAAAGAGGCCACCAAACATGGCAGCCCCTATACCATCAAGGCGACATCAATCAAGCGAGCTTGTTGATGCGGAGAGCCAATTTGGACTTCAAGTTGGCAGCCTTGTTATCGTGAATGATGTTACGCTTAGCCAGTTTGTCGAGCAGCGAGCTAACCTTTGGCAGCATAGCAGCTGCGGCAGCCTTGTCGGTCGTAGCGCGTAGGTCACGTACAGCGTTACGAGCTGTTTTAGCATAATAGTGGTTGCGAGCCTTGCGGGCTGCAGTCTGGCGTATGCGCTTCAAAGAAGATTTGTGATTTGCCATTTGTTTTCAATGAGGGTATTCAACCCTCGCGGTTATTTTAATGGTTAAACTTATAAATAATTTTGTAGTCCATAGCAGAGTCGAACTGCTCTTTAGAGAATGAAAATCTCTCGTCCTAACCGATAGACGAATGGACCTTTGCGTTCGGCAAATCGTGCTGTCGGATGTCGCGCTGCGACATAAAGCGCACGATTGCCTCCGCTTCTCCCACCACAAACAGCCTGCAGCTTGGTTTGTGTCGGGCGCCCCGGGTTGGTGTCGGGTGACACCTTGTCAGGGGTGCTTCCGCGAAAAAAGCATGCAAAAGTACAAATTTATTTTCAATTATGCAAATTTTGACAAGGGAAAAACACTTTTTTGCGCAATTATTTGCACTTTCCATTTATTTTTAGTATCTTTGCATGTCAAAAAAGCATATAACCGACAATGAGAAACAAGTTTATCATACTCAATCTGGCACTCGCCTGCCTGTTCGGCATGAGTTCAGTTGCCCGCGCACAGGAAAAGTCCATCCGTGAGGCCGGTCTGGAGCAACATGACTTTTTCGACCCGACGCGCACCGAGAAAGTTCAAGAGAACTACTCCTTCGGCATCGCGTATCATCTGGAAGGCGGATACTCGCAGGCGCACCAGCGCATGACAAGTGACACCATCAGCGCACTATATCTGCACGGCGCACGTGCAGGCGCGCAAGTCGAAATGTTCCTGCCCAAGCATTTTTCCGTCAATATCGGTCTGCTCTATACCGTAATGTACGGCGTGAGCCGCCAGCACTACCACTCCGTAAGCAGCGAGCAGGCGCAGGCAGAAATCGTGAACAACCACATTGTTGAACACGCACTGACAATACCTGTGCGCGTACAATATACTATTCCGCTGTGGAAGCAATTAAGCATGCACCTTTACACCGGCCCCCAGCTGATGCTCGGTCTGGCCCAGACGGATTATGTTGACGCCTCCATAAGCGACGACACACGGACATGGCTGCTTTCACAAGGCAAGATTCTGGACACACACGACCGGTATGCCAGCAATGAACTTTTCCGCACAAACATCCAGTACGGCGTGGGCGGCGGATTCACATGGGACAGATACCGTCTGGAAGCAGGTTACGACTTCGGTCTGAACAACCTAATCCGCACGCCCATCTACTCACGCGACCGCATGAGCGAATGGCAATGGCACGTGAGTTTCGTGTATACGCTATAAGCACATCATACGAGGTCATAAATGCAAAAATCGAAGAAGTATCGATTTACCCACGGTAATGGTTCGGGATTGGCTCGGGATTGACTCGGTAACGGTCCGGTAAAGTTTTTTGGATAAAACGTCAGCGAAACCGCTCATTTTCACCTTGAAATGTAGAATAATTAAAAAAATCGACAAATCTCTTGCAAATGTCGATTTTTTTTTGTAACTTTGTGCGCAAATTGGAAAGTGTGCGTCTACAGCGTACAACGGACAATGAATATTAACGATAAAAAATTATAGCTTATGAAATTTCAAGTATCAAGCACGCGTCTGTTCAACCAGCTGCAGGCAGTCAGTCGCGTAATTGGAAGCAAGAACAGCCTTCCCATCCTTGACGATGTACTTTTCCGTCTAGAAGGCAACCAACTTTCCTTGACCGCTTCAGACGGCGAGACGACCATCCGCACCCGTCTGGACGTAGAGGAAGCAGAAGGTGCAGGCATGGTGGCATTCGGTGCAAAGATTCTTATTGAGACCTTCAAGCAGTTCCCCGAAGTGCCCCTGCAGTTCAAGATTGACGAGCAGAACTTCGGCATGACCATCTCGTCGCCGAACGGAGAATATTCCGTAGTGGGCGTGAACGGTGCCGAATATCCTGAAGTGCCGTTTGAAGCAGAGCAGGACAGTCATGCATTCAAGATGTCGTCAAGCCTCCTACTGGACGCTATTTCGAAGACCATTTTCTGTACTGCAGAAGACGAACTTCGTCCGGTAATGAACGGTATATTCTTCGACATGACGCCGGAAAAAGCCACCCTGGTAGCCACTGACGCCCACCGCCTCGTTCGCTACACAAATGCAACGGTACATGTTGATGAGCCGGCAAGTTTCATTCTTCCGAAGAAGCCCGCCATGCTACTCAAGAACGTTCTTCAGAAAGACGACAGCGACGTAGATATCCGTTTCGGCGCACGCAACGTGCTGTTCACTTTCGGCACCAGCGTTATTGTATGCCGTCTGATTGACGGCCGCTATCCGAACTACAATGCCGTTATCCCGCAGAACAACACAAATATCATGACCATTGACCGTCAGACCCTGCTTTCAGCCTGCAAGCGTGTGGCCGTGTTCGCCAACACCAGCACAGCATTGATCCGTCTGGCTCTGGCCGAGAACAGCGTGACTATCTCTTCGCAGGACATCGACTTCTCGACGGCAGCCGAAGAGAAACTTGTGTGCTCGTATGGCGGCACGCCGATGGCCATTGGTTTCAAGGCACCGTTCCTATGCGAGATTCTGGCCACACTGCAGTCAGAGGAAGTTCAAATCGAACTGGCCGATCCTGCACGTGCCGGACTGATCCTGCCGGCCGAGAACGAGGAGAATGAAGAGTTGCTCATGCTGCTCATGCCGATGTTATTAAATGACTAACAGGCATTTCGCTCTTTTATGAACATTCAGTTAAGCCGCCCGCTCGTCTTCTTTGATTTGGAGACGACGGGCGTCAACATAGCCAAAGACAGGGTGGTTGAGCTGTCTTACTACAAAGTCTTCCCCAACGGAACAAAAGAGGGCAGGACCTACCGCGTGCGTCCGACGATAATTGATGCGTTAGGGCTGGAGACAACGATGCATATCCCCGAACAGGCATCCGCCGTGCACGGCATCTATGATGACGATGTGAAGGACTGCCCGACATTCAACGAAATAGCCCAAGAGGTTGCTGCCGTGTTCGAAGGAGCAGACATAGCAGGCTACAACTCCAACCACTTCGACATACCGCTGCTGGGCGAGGAGTTTCTGCGCGCCGGCGTACAATTTGACCTCACCAAGCGCAGCATGATAGACGTATTCACTATCTTCACGCGCAAGGAACAGCGCACACTCAGCGCCGCCTACTCATTCTACTGCGGCAAGGAATTGACGGACGCACACTCAGCAGACGCCGACACAATGGCTACTTATGAGGTGCTGATGGCGCAGGCCGAGCGTTATCCTGATCTGCCGAAAGACGTAGAGGGGCTGGCACAGTACTCCGCCCCCTCGCAACACTACGCCGACCTTGCCGGCAAACTGTCGTACAACGACAAGGGCGAGGTTGTTTTTGCATTTGGCAAATACAAGGATGTACCGGTAAGCGAGGTGCTCGTAAGAGATTCAGGCTATTACGGGTGGATCATGCAAGGCGATTTTCCGCAGTACACGAAGAACGTGATTGCGAACATCAAACTTCAACAACGCCTCGCGGCAAAAGGGATTTGAGAGATTTAAGATCACAAGAGTTGAACAACGAATTGCACATATTAGGTTGCGGCAGCGCCCTACCGACGTTTCAGAACTCTCCTGCCTGTCAGGTGCTAGAGCTCTGCGACAAGTCGTTCATGATAGACTGCGGCGAGGGCAGCCAGATCTTGTTCCGGCGCATGGCGCTGAAAACAGCACGGCTGTACAACGTGTTCATATCGCACCTGCACGGCGACCACTGTTTCGGACTGATAGGACTGTTATCCACATTCGGCATGATGGGCAGGACCCAGCCACTGCATATCTATGCACCTGCCGATCTGGAACGCCTGATGCAGCCGTGGCTCGACTATCATTGCGAAGGGATGCCGTATGAAGTTATCTTCCATACGATCAACCCACGCAAGAGTGAGGTTATCTTTGAGGACAGGACTGTGAGCGTGACCACCATCCCGCTGAAACACAAAGTCCCCACCTGCGGATTCCTGTTCACAGAGCATCATCGCGACAAAGAGCCCGTCAAGAGATACGCCTATTGCTCCGACACTTATTACACTGAAAAGATTATTCCCATCATTGAAGGCGTGCAGACGCTCTACCATGAGTCAACCTATATTCAGGAATATGCTGACCGCTGCAGGGGCACGATGCATTCCACTGCTGCCGAGGCTGCAACGATAGCACAGAAAGCGAACGTAGGGCAACTGATAATCGGTCATTACTCAGCACGTGTGGACGACCATACCGAATTCCTGAAGGAGGCACAGGAGGTATTCTCAAACACAATAATGGCGGAAGAATGCCATACGTATATGGTTTAGTTTTTTCCCTGACATTTTTGTGTTTTTCGCTCGGTCATTATGGTCCCATAACTCCTTCACGAGAAAACGCAAACCTGCTCATGAAAAATTCTGAACAAGAAGCAAGTCATGAAGTTAACAGTCTCATATGTATGCAGTAGCTGCGGTGCGAAAGCTTCGCAGATGCTCGGTCGTTGTCCTGTTTGCGGCGAGTGGGGCACGATGACGGAAGAGGTGGCTCAAAGCGGTACGCCGACAAAAGGCGTGCGGCAACGCAGCGGTTCGACCGTGCAGAAACTGCAGGACGTAAACGTAACCGAAGACCAACGCCTTGACTTGCACAGCGCGGAGTTGAACCGTGTGTTGGGCGGCGGACTGGTGCCAGGATCACTCGTGCTGCTTGGCGGCGAGCCGGGGATAGGCAAATCGACATTGGCACTACAAGTGCTCATGCAGTTGGGGTCGGCAGTAACACTCTATGCCAGCGGTGAGGAGTCTGTCAAGCAAATCAAGCTGCGCAGCGAGCGAATAAGCGGCAAGCCGGAAAACCTGTACATCGTGGCAGAAACCTCGCTGGAGAAAATCCTTGAGCACGCCAAGGCCCTCAAACCTGACATTGTAGTCGTGGACTCCATCCAGACCATCGGCACGGAGACTGTTGAGGCGACCATCGGCTCGCTGTCACAAGTCCGCGAGTGCGCGGCGCGTATCCTTCAATTCGCCAAGGAGACGAACACACCGTTCGTAATTGTAGGACATATTACAAAAGACGGTTCACTGGCCGGCCCGAAAGTACTGGAACACATTGTTGACACCGTGCTACAATTCGAGGGTGATCAACACTACATGTACCGCGTACTACGGGCACAAAAGAACAGGTTCGGCTCCACATCAGAAATAGGTATTTTTGAGATGCAGCAAGACGGCCTGCGCGAGGTAACCAACCCATCTGAATTACTACTGAGCTCGAACCGTGACGGGCTGTCAGGCATCGCTATCGCTGTAGCCGTGGAAGGTGTACGACCGCTACTAATAGAAGTTCAGGCATTGACCTCTTCAGCCGCCTACGGCACACCGCAACGCTCATCGACAGGCTTCGATGCCAGACGGCTGAACATGCTACTGGCGGTTCTGGAGAAACGTATAGGGTTCAAACTACTGCAGAAAGACGTATTCCTGAACATCGCCGGCGGATTACGTGTCAATGATCCGGCAATCGACCTGGCCGTACTGGTGGCAGTGCTATCATCGTCGATGGATATTGCCCTTCCTACAGACTGCTGCATGACAGGCGAGGTCGGCCTAGCCGGCGAAATACGTCCCGTCAACCGCATTGACCAGCGTATTGGCGAAGCACGCAAACTCGGGTTCAGGCGAATCTTTATTCCTGCCGGACAAAAATACCAAGCGGTGAAAGACATACAAGTGATAGAAGTCGCGCGGGTAACAGATGCAGTCCGACAATTATTCAAGCAATGATAAAGCATTTCGGAGAATATTGGCTATTGATGGCACGCGTGTTCCGCTGGCCAGACCGTCCGCGTATGTTCTGGCAGCAGTATAGCCGAGAACTGGAAAAGCAGGGCCTGCAATCGTTGCCGATAGTGATTATCATCTCTCTGTTCATAGGTGCCATCCTAACCATTCAAGCAAAAATCAACACAGAAAATCCGCTTTTGCCTACTTACACGGTCGGATTGCTCACCCGTGAAACCCTATTGCTGGAATTCTCTTCAACCATCCTTTGTCTTATATTGGCAGGCAAGGTCGGTTCAAACATCGCATCAGAGATTGGCACGATGCGCATAACCGAACAGATTGACGCCATGGAAATCATGGGTGTTAACTCCGCCAACTACCTTATCCTGCCGAAGATTCTCGCATTCATGACAATGATGCCGCTGCTCGTCATATTGTCCACTACCATCGGTCTGATCGGCGGCTGGGCAGTAGGCGCCTTTACGGACATCATAACCGTGGCCGATTACCTTGTAGGGATCCAGTATGCATTCAATCCGTACTTCGTATGGTACGGTATTATCAAGTCGCTATTCTTCGCGTTTGTTATCACTTCACTGTCCGCCTACTACGGCTATTCAACGCACGGAGGCGCTCTGGAGGTCGGCAAATCATCAACCAATGCCGTGGTGAATTCAAGCATCATCATCCTACTGCTGGATCTTGTGCTTTCACGTCTGCTATTATAAATATTCTGAAGATTTGATTGAGTGCACGAACATAGTAAAATCATTTGACGAACTGCTGGTGCTCGACCATGTGAGTGCCACCTTTGAGGATGGCAAAGTAAACATGATTATCGGACAATCCGGCAGCGGCAAGACCGTACTGCTAAAATCTCTGTTGGGTATTCATACCATTGACAGCGGACGGATTGAATATGACGGACGTAATCTGCCAGAGATGAAAGAGAACGAGGTCAGGATGCTCCATCGCGAAGTAGGCGTTCTTTTCCAAGGGTCCGCCCTATTCGACTCCCTCACAGTAATGGAGAACGTACTGTTCCCACTACAAATGTTCTCACACATGACACTCGATGAAATGACAGAACGCGCACGTTTCTGCCTTAACAGGGTACAGATAGCCGAACACGCATTAGCCCTTATGCCTTCCGAAATATCCGGCGGCATGCAGAAGCGCGTAGCAATAGCCAGAGCGATTGCCTTAAATCCCAAATACCTTTTCTGCGATGAGCCGAACTCGGGTCTGGACCCGCAGACATCACTCGTGATTGACAAACTCATACAAGACATAACCCGCGAGTATAACATATGCACCGTGGTCAACACGCACGACATGAACTCCATCATGGAAGTCGGAGATAACATTATCTTCCTCAAAAACGGGATTAAGGAGTGGCAAGGGTCACGTCAAGACATTTTCCACGTCGACAACGAGGCTCTGAATAACTTTGTATTTGCTTCGGAACTTTACAAGGAAATACAACAAGTGCACAAATAGTTGAAAACGGATAACAAAACAACATATCACATGAAACGATATTTATTCATACTGACAATGCTCTGCACGATGTGTGCAGGTGCAAACGCTCAAGAACAGCCAGCCCGAGTACCGGCTCGTCCGGGTGTACTGGAGCGCATCCAGCCCAATGGTGACACTCTGCACGTATTCCTGCGTGGCGACGAGCACTGGCACTTCACGATGACCGTTGACGGCTGGCAGGTAAAGGAGAACAAGAAAGGCACGCTCTGCTACGCGAGACTAAAGACCCGTAAGGAGAATGGCGAGAAGAAGCAGATTGCTGTCCCGTCCTGCCGCACGGCACACGATGCCGCCAAGCGTAGCAAATGCGAACAGCGCTGGCTCGACAGACACGGCATACTGAAAGTAAAAGACTAATCACATATCCCCAAACCAGCGCACTATGAGAAAGAGTCTGACAATATTTCTACTCGGCTGCACCTTATTCAGTTTTGCAGTCGTCCCACCACGTGATCCCAATCGCCGGGACGCATGGCAGAGACAACTCACATCCCGAGCAGATGCTGAGAGACAACACAAGGAATCCCTTGGAAAAGCTTATTCACCAGCAGCAATGCAGGCCGTCGGTTCGCGAACGCTTATCCCGCGCATATTGGTTATTATGGCTAATTTTGCAGACATCGAACTGGTTAGCTCTCAAGCGGAGGTTGACTCTATGTTCAATGCTCAGAATTGGGAGAAAGACAATGCCAAGGGCAGTGTACGTCAGTACTTCTTCGACCAGTCGATGGGAACCTATAATCCGCAGTTCGATGTTTTCGGACCGGTGACCCTATCACAAGGATACGCCTATTATGGCGAGAACGGTGCTGGCTCAGTAGGTTGTATGGTTACAGAAGCCTGCCGATTAGCGGATGACGAGGTCGACTTCTCACAGTACGATGCGAACAATGACGGAAGAGTAGATCTGGTGTTCGTCTTTTATGCCGGTTTTGGACAGAACGACCCACCTAAAAATCTTGGTCAGACATTCAATGAGACGGATTTAATATGGCCTGCATACTGGAATGTAATAGATGCCGGCTATTGCAACAACCAGCGCACATTCGACGGCAAGACCGTCTATGCATGCGAGTATAGCAACGAGTTGGACGGATACTATTCAACCGTAGAAACAAACGTAGCAGCCGGCATTGGTGTCGTCTGTCACGAGTTCTGCCATGCAATAGGTCTGCCCGATCTGTACGCTACGGGCAAAGAGGCGCATACAAAAAAACTTCTGGGCGGCTGGGATATCATGTGCAATGGTCCCTATAACGATGACATGCACTCACCTCCATCGTTCTCTGCCTATGAACGATTCTACATGGGCTGGCTTACTCCCACGCTCATTACCGAACCGGACACATTGTCGCTGGAGCACATTGCCACCAGCAACCAGGCATACCTCATCAGCGAGAACGACCGGCACAACCTCGACGGTTTACATCCGGATACCGCTGTGTTCTACCTGCTGGAGAACCGCCAGAAGACAGGTTGGGACAGAGGTTTGCAAGGTAGTGGAATGCTGCTCACGCGCGTTAACTTCCACGAAGAGTGGTGGACAGGCAATGTAGTCAACAACACCCCCGACGACTTGGGCGTTGATATCATTGAGGCAGACGGAAACGCTACAGCCAGCATCAAATCAAATGTCGGCTACTGGGGCAAACCCGGCGACGCTTTCCCATATGGCGCAACAGAGTACACAGGCATTCCCGATCATGCAATCACGGATATTTCCATGAGCGAGGACGGAATCATCACTTTTGTGTATCGTGGCGGAAAAACTCCCACTCCTGTCGAAATGCCATCAGCCAATTCATCCATTGGTATTCCCAAAGCATACAAAACGATAGATAATGGTCGTTTGATTATTCACAGTAACGGTCACACGTATTCCGTTCTTGGCATTCGGTTAGGCAACTGACATTCGTGAATTCAACGGTTCCCTCATTACGTTTTACCATAATTCATTCGGATATGAAATTCATTTCGTACAACGTCAACGGCATTCGCTCTGCACTGAGCAAAGGATTGCTAAACTGGCTTCAAACGGCTAATCCTGACGTTTTCTGCATTCAGGAAAGCAAAGCACAACCGGATCAGATAGATGTCACCGCCTTTGCTGAACTAGGTTACACCTCGTACATCCACTCTGCAGAGAAAAAAGGCTACTCAGGCGTATGCATCTTCAGCAAACAACCTGCCGACAAAGTGATAGCCGGCATGAGTAATGACCGCTACGATTGTGAGGGACGTGTACTGCGTGCCGATTTCGGCGAGCTGACACTTGTGTGCGTATATGTGCCATCCGGCACTACAGGTGACATTCGTCAGGAATTCAAGATGGATTTTCTGGAAGTGTTCCTCAAATGGCTGAACAAATTGCGCAGAGAGCGACCAAATGTGATCGTATGCGGCGACTTCAACATCTGTCACAAGCCTATTGACATCAACCATCCGGAAAGACAGATTGGCGTCTCCGGCTTCCTTCCCGAGGAAAGAGAGTGGATGGACCGCTGGCAGGAGTCAGGACTGGTAGATACATTCCGCATATTCTGTCAGGCCCCTGAAATGTATAGTTGGTGGTCGTACAGAGCAGGAGCACGCGCTCACAACGCAGGTTGGCGCATTGACTACTTCTGGGTGAGCGAGTCTCTACGCAATCGTCTGCGTGATGCACGCATACATTCCGATGCCGTACATTCCGACCATTGCCCTGTATCGCTCGAAATAGAATAATCATTATGCAGATTTTACGAACAGAACATTTAGTTAAGAAATACGGCAAACGCACCGTGGTCAACGATGTGAGCATCCACCTTGAGCAAGGCGAGATTGTTGGTCTGCTTGGGCCTAACGGTGCAGGAAAGACTACAACATTCTACATGACGACAGGTCTTGTGACCGCTAATCACGGGAAGATATTTCTTGACGATCAAGATATCACTTCCTATCCGATGTACAAGCGTGCACAACTGGGTATCGGTTACTTGCCACAGGAAGCGTCGGTATTCCGAAAGATGACAGTGGAGGATAATATTCTCTCCGTGTTGGAGATGACCCATTTCACAAAAGAGTATCAACACGAAAAACTTGAGCAACTGATCAAGGAGTTTAATCTTGAACATGTCCGTCAGAACTTAGGCGACCGCCTGTCAGGTGGTGAACGCCGCCGCACAGAGATTGCACGCTGTTTAGCCATAGAGCCGAAGTTCGTCATGCTGGACGAGCCGTTTGCCGGTGTGGATCCCATTGCCGTGCAAGAGATACAGGATGTAGTATGGCGACTGAAAGATAAGAACATCGGCATACTGATTACTGACCATAATGTGGATGAGACACTCTCCATTACCGACCGCGCGTACCTGCTGTTCGAGGGAAAGATACTTTTCCACGGCACGCCGGAAGAACTTGCCTCCAATCCCATTGTCAGAAAGAACTACCTCGGTCGTGACTTTGAGTTAAAACGCAGGACAAAAGAATAAGCCTTTCTCGCTATTATTTCCGCATCCCCAGTGAAATTCTATTCGTATATAACAGTTTTTGTGATAAGTGTACTGCTTGTCAGTTGCACACAATCGCCGGAAGTCGCGATTTCGACTCACAAATGCACCCCAATGCCTGCCGGCGGACGAGCAAGTGCCTGTGCATGCGCATTGGAGGGTAAGGCGTATGTGTTTGCAGGACGTGATTCAAGCGGCACGTATCTCAATGACTTATGGCTATACGATGCACAAACTGACACATGGCACGACCTCGGTATCGCACCGATGAAAGCACGTGTGAACGCAACGATGACTACGGACGGGGAACGGATATATACAGGCTTGGGCTATTCGGACAAAAAAGCCTACCACGATACAGCATATCTGTATGACTGGTGGGAGTACACACCTGCAACAAGACAATGGAAGCGACTGAAAGACTATCCTAACAAACGTACGGTGGCTGTTGTATCCTTTGCATCCGACGGGTACATTTACGCCCTATACGGATTCGGTGCCACCGGTTTTACCCGAGATATTTGTCGTTACGATATAGCAAATGACACATGGGAATTCTTACCGGAAAACACAAGCCGCGCCATTTATAACAGCGGCGGTTGCGGAGCATTGTTCGATGGCAAGTACTATTTTGGAACGGGCTATAACACGCATAATCTGACCCATTGGTATGCTGTAACGATTGACAGCGACCATTGGCACCGATGCGCCTCCATACCGGGCAAAGGACGCGAGTTCGGCGCGTGTGCGGCAAGTGACAAGTATATATATATGTTTGGCGGCCGGTACTTTGCAGGTGATTTGACAGGAGGTGAAGTGTTTGACACGTACATGCGCTACGCACCAGACCACGACCAATGGGAGTGGTGCGGACAGATGCCGTGCGGCAAATCGGAAAACCTCGTGGCTTTCCGGATAGGGCACAAAGTATATTTCGGTCTGGGCGAGAATGAAGAAGGGAAAGTGATAAACCAACTTTACTGCATTGAGGAATAGGGTAATATACATAACATTGGCGCTGTTTGTATCGCTCGGCGCACAAGCGTGGGACTGGTGGCCGTTACCCATGGCGCAACCAGATACGTGTCGCGACAGCCTGCTATACGTGGGAGAGATACGCGCTTTCGCGTCCTCCGGTATGCAAGCGCCCTCGTTACTGTGGCACAACACGAACGGTGAAATGTCCCAATTACCCTATGGCGGAACAATCCGTGCAGGTGTAATCAAACATGCTACACGTCCAAGCAGATGGTACGATTACGATTTCGGAGTAGTCATCAACGGTCGCTTTGCCGGCGGACAACCATCCATGCCCGCAACAGATATGACAGGGTTCTTCAGTCAGTTATATGCGCACGCGCGCCTGTACATTGTAGATATAACGGCAGGCATCAAGTCTGAATATTGGGGTGCAGGTGACGAGCAACTGAGCAGCGGCAGTCTGTTATTCTCTAACAATGCACATCCTATTCCCCGAATAAGTATAGGATTGGAACGTTGGACGCCTGTGCCGGGACTATTCGGTTACGTCGAACTCAAAGGCGGCTTGACCCACGGATGGCTGGGCGACAACTCGGAGATAGTAAAAGGCACATTGCTACACCATAAATATATCGGAGGACGAATCGGCGGCAAATTGCCGGTTAATGTGAGCTACGAGTTTCATCATGTGGCGCAATGGGGGGGCACATCAACTATCTACGGCGATCTGGGAAATAACTGGCAGGCATTCAAAGCCGCTTTTCTGGTACGATCAGGTGGCTCGATGGCCAACGACCAGATCAATGCACAAGGCAATCATATCGGGTTCCAGCAACTGGCGTTGGATGTCAAAGGCGAGGGCTGGAAGGTCAGTGCGTACTGGCAAACCATTAATGAGGACGGACCCATACGGTTCATCGGCACAGGAATGAATGCAGCAGACGGCCTATGGGGTATCAGTGCCCTGCAAAGCAGATGGCCTTTCATTCAGGGAGTAACCTATGAGTTTATGAACACCACCGACCAATCCGGTCCGTGGCATGACCGCGACGGAATAGTGTATGGAGGAGCAGACAACTATTATCTAAATAACATCTACAAGCAAGGCTGGACGTATTTCGGACGAATCATCGGTTCGCCTCTGCTGACACTTGGCAACACACGCGTCATCGCACACCATGTTGGCATAAAAGGAGATATATACGGTTTCCGCTATCGCGCTCTATGCACATATGCCGACAACTACGGCAACTACTATTCACCTGCCCAAAGCACAAACACGGCTGTGCTGCTGGACATAAAGAAAATTGTGCAACAGGCGTGGGGAATGGAGTTCGGTATAACGTTAGCCGGTGACTTCGGCAAACAGTACGGCAACTCGTTCGGTGCCATGATAACAATTAGCAAACACGGTTTACTAACCACCTATTGATATGAATTTTGTAGAGACGAGCAATCGCATTTTTGCGCAGGCGGTAAATGATTATCACCGCACAGACGACGTGGATGCACCCATAAGCAATCCGTATGCAAGCGGTACAATTGAACACGACCTGTACCACAAGAACTGGATAGACGTAGTGCAATGGCATCTGGAAGATATTATCCGTGACCCGAACATTGATCCGGTGGACGCACTGTCTCTTAAACGCCGTATTGACAGAAGCAATCAGGAGCGCACGGATTTGGTAGAGCGAATTGATAGTTATTTCCTGACTCTTTATCATGATGTGCAGCCTATCCCCGGAGCAAAAATCAACACCGAGAGCCCCGCATGGGCGATTGACCGCCTGAGCATCTTGCATGTCAAGCTTTGGCATATGCAGGAGCAGGTTGACCGCATGGATGTTAGTCAGGAGCAGCACGACAAGTGTGTGGCAAAGATGACGGTACTCAAAGAGCAACTGACGGATATGACAACATCCATCAGCCAGCTGCTGGAAGATTACCAGGACGGCACACGCATCATGAAGGTGTACCGCCAGATGAAAATGTACAACGACCCGACGCTTAATCCCGTTTTGTACAATAAAAAATAACGCCGGAGATGAAACGACTGCTCGTCATACGGTTCTCAGCTATGGGCGATGTTGCAATGACTGCACCTGTCGTCCGTGCAGTTGCAGAGCAGTATCCCGACATATCCGTCACGATGCTATCGCAGCAGCGTTTTGCGGATATGTTTGCCGATATGCCTGCTAATGTGACGTTCCATGGTGTGGATGTCAAGAAGCAGTCGCTACGCAAGATAGTTACCGGTCTGGGTACGTACGATCTGGTGGCAGATATGCATGGCGTATGGCGGTCGATGTATGTGCGCTGGCGTATGCGGATCAAGGGAGCGCGTGTGGCACACATCAACAAAGGACGCCAGAGCAAACGACAACTTATACGAGGTAAGATACACGAGCCACTTAAGCATACTTCAGAACGTTATGCAGACGTGTTTGCCACATTAGGGTTACCGATAAAGCTGCGAGTAAACCCTAGGATTACACCGATGAAGGGCCGATGCGGAATCGGTGTGGCACCTTTTGCGGCACACCAAGGGAAAGTGTATCCACTCGAGCGAATGGAGCGCGTGGTGGAGATGCTAAGTACGGCAGGAGAGCGAGTCGTTCTGTTCGGTGGTGGCAAGATGGAGCAGGAGATATTGGAGAACTGGGCGGCAAAATATCACGGAGTGGAATCCATTGCTGGGAAAAAAACCTTATGCGAGGAGATGGAACTGATGCGCGGGCTACGTGTGATGCTATGCATGGACTCCGCCAATATGCATCTGGCATCGCTTGCAGGCACGCGTGTGGTGTCGGTATGGGGAGCAACACACCCGAATGCAGGATTCCTTGGTATCGGGCAAAGCACAGACGATTGCATCCAACGCGACTTGCCATGCCGGCCATGTTCCATATATGGAAACAAGAAGTGCAAATACGGTGACTACCGCTGTATGGATATTGCACCTGAAGCAATAGTAGAAAAGGTGCTTGAGAAATCATGAAGGCCAGTCTGATCATATCCGTCTATCGCAACGTGGCAGCCTTAGAGGCTGTCCTTTTGAGTCTGCGCAGACAGACTGAACAGGATTTTGAAGTTATCTTGTCCGAAGACGGTCAGGACGAACAGATGGCTGCGTTCATCCAGGGCTACGACTTTCCATGGCCCATGCAGCACCTGACGCAAGAAGACAAGGGCTGGCGAAAGAACAAAGCCCTGAACTCGGCTATCAAGTCGGCGAATTCGGAGTGGTTGATATTCGTTGACGGTGACTGCATGTTGCATCCTCGATTTGTAGAGATGCATGTACGTTATAGTGCCCCGCATGTGGTACTGGCAGGCAAGCGCGTCAAACTCAATCCCGATTTGTCCGAGCGTATGTTGCGTGGAGAACGGATACTTCTGTTCCCGTATCTGCTGAACAAACGCGGATGCAGACTGGTAGAGGAAGGATTTTACTTGCCTATAGCACACCTACTGAGACGACCGGTCAGACATCTAACAGGCAGTAACATGTCGATGAGCAAAGAGGATATTATCGCTATCAACGGTTTTGACGAGAATTATACTCTCCCGGCCATAGGCGAGGACTATGATATCGAATGGCGTCTGCCTGCGAATGGCTGCAAGATTGTTTCATTGCGTAACCTGGCCGTACAGTACCATCTGTATCATCCCGAGAACTGGACTGATGACAGTCTGAACATGGCATATTTCAATCAGATAAAACAGCAACGACAGATCATTTGTAAAAATGGCATACGGAAAATTCAATAAGGTTGTTGGTGTCGTTGTCTGGTATAACCCTTCTGAACAAGAAGGGCAGACTGTGGGGCTGTATAGCCATGATGTGGACAGAGTGATCATCGTTGACAACAGTTCAACTGACAACTCACACCTGTGTACCCATACGGACAATATCACATATATCCCCTGCATGGAGAACAAGGGAATAGCGACAGCCCTTAATATCGGCTGTCAGGAGGCTGTCCGTTGCGGTGCCGACTGGGCACTGACGATGGATCAGGACTCCCGCTGGGACCAGACGACTGTCCGTAAGTACATAGAAGAGATTGTGCAGTATGAAGGGTTCGACAATGTAGCCATCTTTTCCCCGTTCCACGATACAGACGGCACACCCGAACGCCATCATCGCAACGGTCGTTTTGAGCCTCGGGATGTTGTCATGTGTTCCGGTAACTTGCTGCGCTTGTCCGTATGGCAACAGGCTAACGGTTTTCGCGACGACTTTTTCATCGACCTGGTGGACGATGAGCTCTGCCGTCACGTACACCGTATGGGATGGAAGGTGATTCGCGCGAACCACATTTTTCTTACGCATCGTTTGGGGGAAGGAGTGAAGTATCTGGGGATGACCAAACACCCTTATACTCCACACCCTGCCTGGCGCTATTACTATATCGGGCGCAACATGCGCTACATGGCACAGTTATATCCCGAAGCCGCTAAATACTATAATTATCGTGCACGTAAGGAAATGAAACGCCTGCTCCTGTACGACTTTGAAGACAAGCGCGCAAAACTGAGCAATTATATTCGCGGACTACGGGAAGGTGCGCAGATCTATCCGCTTGAATCACGTTGGACTGTTCATCTGTCACCGGAATATGAATGTTGGCGTGATTGGCTGACGCATACTATTGCACACTTCGGACAACAAGGCAAAGTAATCTATGACAAACGCAATGAGTTACGCTTGATTGATGCGCCGGACGGTTCACAGATTGTTATCAAACGGTTTAAGCGCCCATCATTCATAAAGCGCCTAATCTATTCATACTTCCGCACACCGAAAGCAAAACAGGCGTACCGTAACGCTTTAACGATGAAGCAGGCAAAGATTCCTACACCGGAAGCAATTGGCTATGTACTCAACAGCCACTGTCTGCTTGAGGACAGTTTCCTGATCACCCGACACACACAACTGAAACGCAACTTCTACGAGTTCAGATACCATGACGTGCAGGGATATGAGGACATTATAAGTGCATTTGCGAACTTGGTGGCCGACATGCATAAAGCCAACATACTGCATCGCGATTTATCGCCCGGGAACATTCTGTTTGACAAGTTATCGGACGGTACGCTCGTCTTCTCTATCATTGACATCAACCGTATGCGTATCGGTAAGCCGATAACCCCAAAAGAGGCGTGTCGTAACTTCTGCCGTCTATGGGGCCGCATGGATATGATTAGTCTCCTTGGCTATGAATATGCCAAGGCGCGCGACTGGAATACCCAGCAAGTGAGTGAACTGATAACATACTATTGGAAGCAGTTCTGGCACATTCGGACGGATGAAGATATTGAGACTTTATTCTACCGTTAGCCCTATATATGCCACACACTGACAAGCACATACTGACTATTGCTTACGATGCTAAGCGGGCTTACCTCAATTACCGGGGCTTAGGCAATTATAGTCGTACCCTGTTATCCCAGATGGCTCAATACTATGGTGAAAACAGATATCTGCTCTGCACTCCCCAAGACTCAAATTTGTATCCTTGGCTTAACCAATCACCATACGAGCGCATTCTTCCACATGGTCTATGGCGGTTGTCTCCATCTATATGGCGCCGGTTTGGTATACCCGCCTCACTCCATGCCAAACCGATAGATATATATCACGGTTTAAGCCAAGAGCTGCCAGAGGGTATAGAACGTCTGGGATGCCGGACTGTGGTCACTATGCATGACGCAATATTTATGCGCTATCCTGATCTATATAGTCCTACATACCGGTTTTCGTTCATCCGTCGCAATGTCTCTGCCTGCCGCCGTGCTGACTTATGCATTGCCATATCGGAACAGACCAAACGCGACTATATGGATTTCTTTGGCGTCGAATCCCAACGCATTCGCGTAGTGTATCAAGGCTGCAATGACATATTCTGGCACCCGATATCCTTAGAGCAACAACAAAAAGCGCGATTGTCATACGGTTTGCCCTCGTCGTATGTGCTCTGCGTAGGTGCATTGGAGGAACGAAAGAACCAGTTGCGTTTGATTAAGGCCTTAGCAAGCGCATCTGTTGACATGCCGTTGGTTTTAGTCGGAAAAGGAAGCCCGCAGTACGTTCAAGTTCTTGTTCGGGCAGCCAAACACTACGGCGTACCTCTACTCATAATCAGCAATGCTCGTGTAGAAGACATGCCATCCATCTATCGCTGTTCAAGTATATTCGCCTACCCCTCGTTATTTGAAGGTTTCGGCATCCCTATCCTGGAGGCTGCCCGATGTGCGGTTCCGATTGTAGCCAGCACCGGCACATGTTTTGAGGAGATAGCGGGTGAAGGCGCACTATATGCTTCTCCGACCCATCCTGACGCTATCGGTGAAGCGATTCGCACAACACTGCAAGATACAGATGCAACCTATTCTCGCATAAAGCTGGCACTTTCTAACACCGAGAAGTTCCGCGCGAACCGTATAGCACAAGCAATGATGAACACTTATCAATCGCTTATATAAGATTTTGTATATGCTAAAATATATCCATTACACAAATATAGCAGGCTTAATATGGACGCTGTGTCTATGTATTATAAATATTCCTTTACCACGTTGGGTGCTATATGGCGGATTATATATTTTCTTTATCACATGGATTGTTGAATGCGTTATAGAAAAACGCTGGAAAATACGTCCTTCACGGGAAGTATTTGTTTTCGGTTTGCTAATTGTGATGTTTGCATGCGCATTCATTTATTGGCCATGGGATGGACAGCACATATATTTTCAGCATCACTTGGAGCAACGTTTACCGTTATTAGGGTTTGGTGTTGTCGGTCTGTTCGGGTTGAATAACCGTTATTCCCGTGCTGCTATTATCAACAGCATGATTATTGCAAGCGTCTGCTCTGTTATTTTTCTTATATTCAAATCGGGATGGAGGGAAGCACTATTCTCTCCCAATCGCATAGAGATTGTTTCGCAGTGTCGCATTCAGTACATCAATGCGCATATGTGGTACAATTTCTTTCTGAATAGTACACTGATAGGCATATGGTATCTCCTGTTTCGCGCAGAACGAAAGCCTCAACTGTGGCAGAAAATAATATACCCCGTTGCAGCATTGATAATTTTTTATGCCTTGCTGTGTTCTGACGGACGTTCAGGCTTGTTTATAGGTTTAACAATCGTCGGGTTGATGATTATTGTCGAACTATACAAATTCAACAGTTGGTTAGGTTTGGGATTTTCCGTAATTGCCATTGCTTCATTAATCACAGTAGGAACATTGCATCCCCGAATGTCGAAAGAGGCGCTATCCGATGATTTACGCTACTCCTATTGGAAATCTGCTGGCGAACTGATTGCTCAAAAACCTGTGCTAGGTTATGGTGTAAGCAACGCTCAAGAGCAATTCGACCAAGTTAACATGAAATATGTATCTCCCTACGATAAATACTATTGGACAGTATTGCATCATCACTATGTAGACTGCCATAACCAATATCTCCAGACAATGCTTGAATTTGGAATAATCGGTTTGGTATTACTATTATCCGTTTACCTGTCACCGCTGGTCATCTGTTGGGGGAAAAAGGAATGGGGTTTAGCGTTCTTCTTTTCACTAATCAGTATGTGGCAGTCACTGTTTGATGTATTTCTCACAGGTAGGTTCAATATGATATATTGCATCTTACTGCTTATGATGCTCACTATTCAAAAGGACTATTCTTCATCCGAGACCTAAGACGTTCGTATAGGGTGCTAATAAACCCATTAAGCACGGAACGTAAAGACATAATTCATAGAGAAATTCCAGATGGTCACACATCCAATAGCTATCAGTTTACTCAGATAGAAGTTCAGATGTACCTTTTCGTGAAGCAGATAGATGATCAGGTTATTCAGTCCGAGGCCGACGAGTGCTATCAGTACGAACGATATATACTCTCTTGCTACGGCTTGGCTCTCGCTTTGGAAGGTCCACCACCTGTTCCACAGGTAGTTGTTCGTGGCGGCCAGAATGAATCCGAGAGAGTTGCTCAAATACTTGTTCCAGCGTAGTTTTTCCTTACATAGCCATGTCACGCCGAAATCGACCACCATACCACTCGCGCCCACTATACCAAAGCGGACAAATCGTATTAGTATGGTCCACCAGGTGCTACTCACGCAGGTCCTCCTCGGTTAGTTCGTCTGTCAGATAGACCTTGCCGTGGCGTCTGACGCATGCAGGCTGACCAAGCAGCTCGCGCTCCAGATGCAGCAGGTCAAATTGGGTGTAACGGTCGCCGGCAGTGCGAACGAGCACCGCCTGATTATCGTAGTAGAACCGGTAGAGCGATGCCTGTTGGAACGATCCGTCGAACACTACAGGACGGCTGTCGGCCTCAGCATGGATAGCCTCACACGCCTGCCGGTTGCCAGTCAAACCGGTTTGCGGAGGCAAAGTATTCAGCATCAGTACCACCCGTGCAGCAATCACGATAATTGCAAACACGCCCAACGTGACGGTTATACCACGTTTCCATATGCGTTCATCTTCCGTCAGCAGGATAATGGCCGGTATAGCGCCGACAGTCGTCCAGTGTGGCTCAACATGGCCGCGGAAGGTCATGAGGAAGAAGAACACTTGAAATCCTATCAGTGTCATACCCATCGAGTGACCAAACGCATTACCGTGACGTAACTGCATCCAGCCGGCCCAAAGCATCAAGCCCCATACCAGTGGGTTGAACACTGCCCATTGATTAGGAATAAACTCCCATGAATATATAGATATATACTCCGTCGAACGCGCCACAATATGGTAACTTATAGAAGGGAAACCGTTGCTGTACTGCCACCACAGGTGTGGCAACATCAGCAGAGCAGTAAGCCCTAAGGCTATCCAGCACTTGCCGTCACGCAAGAGGGAAATGTTGCCCAAAACGGCGAACAGGATAACCAGTACTGCCATGTACTTGCTGTACAGCATGCCCGTCATACTGATGACCAGTAGCCAGGTCAGCATCCACGAACGCTCGTCCAGATAGTGGCGGTAAGCATAGTAGAACAGAGCTGCGAAGAATAGAAGCGGCGCGTCGGGAGTGGTGATGAATCCATAGGCAGCAAACATCGGGATAGAAGCGGCAACCAATAGGAACCGCAGAAGCGACTTACGCTCGTCGTGCTGGGTGTCGATGGTGCGCCAAACGATATATACCGTAGCCACATGCAGCAGCACTGTTGCCAGCCGTACACTCAGGTTCTTCGCTATCAGTGCCCAACCGCTGACTGCTACGCCGGTGGCTGGCACAAAAGCGTTACTTAAGGCCGTTAGCAAGGCAATCATTGGCGGGTGATCAAAGTAGCCCCATGCCAGATACTGGCCGTACATACGGTAGTACGCCTCATCCGCATGTATATCGCATAGCATTGCGCATAGCAAATCCAGCAAACCCCACACAAGCAGGGCTATCCAAAGATGCGATTTTGTTTTTTCTGCCATACTATTTTCTCGAATTCAGAGCGCTTGAAAGTCTCCAATATCTCCAAAAGCTCTCAAAGCTTACTCCATTCTGCCATGACACTGCTTATACTTCTTGCCGCTTCCACAAGGACAAGGGTCGTTCGGACGAGGTTTCTTCTCAACATGAAGCGGCATAGGCCGCTGCTGTTCACGTGTGTCGCGTCCGGCTGCTGCAGCTTGTCCGCTGCGCTGGGCGGCCTGCTCTGCGGCATCTTTCTGCGTGCGGTAACGGCTGTAGTCCTGGCGCTGCGGAGCTTGTCCCTGACGGACGTTCTCCGGAGCCTCAGTACGTATCTGTCCGCGTAACAGGATAGCTATGGCCCGGCGGTTGAAATTGTCGAGCATGCCGCGGAAGATATTGAAGGACTCCAACTTGTAAATAAGCAGCGGATCCTTCTGCTCGTACGAGGCATTCTGCACGCTCTGCTTCAGGTCATCCAAGGCGCGCAAATGCTCTTTCCACTCGTCATCAATAACATACAGCAGCGTCCGCTTTTCAAACTCGCGAATGACCTCTTTGCTATCTGTCTCGGCGGCACGCTTCAAGTTACAGCTTACGTTATATACATGACGGCCGTCGGTGATGGGTACAAGTATATTCTCATACATCTGTCCCTTGGTCTCGTATACCTGCTTGATAACCGGATTGGCTACCTGTGCCAAACGGTCCATCTTGCGTTTGAACTGCTCCAAGGCAGCTTGTGCCAACTCTTCTGACAGGGCAGCTTCTTTCTTACTGCGGAAAGTATCTTCATCAAATGGCACTTCCATTGCGAACACCTGCATCACATCTTCCTGCAACCCCTCGTAGTCAAGTACCGAACGATAGTTGGCAATGACAGCTTCGGCTGTGTCGTAGATCATGTTCGTTATATCCACGCCTATACGCTCACCCATCAGGGCGTGACGACGCTTGGCATAAATCACGTTACGCTGCTGGTTCATCACGTCGTCGTACTCAATCAGGCGCTTACGGATACCGAAGTTGTTCTCCTCGACTTTCTTCTGCGCATTCTCGATGGACTTGCTGACCATCGAGTGCTCAATCATCTCGCCTTCCTGCATACCCAAGCGGTCCATCACAGAGGCTATCCTTTCCGAGCCGAACATACGCATCAAGTCATCTTCGAGTGATACGAAGAAAACCGAACTTCCCGGATCACCCTGACGACCTGAACGTCCGCGCAACTGCCTGTCCACACGGCGACTCTCGTGACGCTCTGTACCAACTATCGCCAGACCACCGGCTTCCTTCACCTCTGGTGTCAACTTGATATCCGTACCACGACCTGCCATATTCGTCGCTATGGTTACTACGCCCGAACGACCGGCCTCAGCTACGACCATTGCCTCCTGCTGGTGCAGCTTGGCATTCAAAACGTTATGAGGGATCTTACGGAGTGAGAGCATACGCGACAGCAACTCGGAAATCTCCACGCTCGTCGTACCTACCAGTACCGGACGCCCTTGTGCTACCAGAGCGGTTATCTCGTCAATCACAGCGTTGTATTTCTCTCGTTTGGTCTTGTAGATGCGATCGTTCATATCCAGACGGGCAATTGGTTTGTTCGTCGGGATAACCACTACATCCAACTTGTAGATGTTCCAGAACTCGCCTGCTTCCGTTTCGGCTGTACCGGTCATACCGGCCAGCTTGCTGTACATACGGAAGTAGTTCTGCAGTGTGATGGTGGCAAAGGTCTGCGTGGCAGCCTCCACTTTCACGTTCTCCTTCGCCTCAACAGCCTGGTGCAAACCGTCACTCCAACGACGGCCTTCCATAATACGGCCGGTCTGCTCGTCAACAATCTTCACCTCGTTGTTGTCGATGATGTAATCCACATCTTTCTCAAACAGCGTGTATGCTTTCAGCAACTGATGGATCGTGTGTACGCGCTCACTCTTGATGCTGTAGTTCGTCAGAATGGCATCTTTCTTCGCCTGCTTCTCCTCGGCGCTGAGCGACTCATGCTCCAGCTCTGCCATCTCGCTGCCTACGTCCGGCAGGATGAAGAACTGAGAGTCCTCCATGTTACCCGTCAGCGTGTCTATACCTTTGTCCGTCAGTTCGATAGTCTTGTTCTTCTCATCAATCACAAAGTACAGCACGTCGGTGGCGATATGCATGTTCTTCTCATTCTCCTGCAGGTAAAACTCTTCGGTCTTCTGCATGCGCACCTTTACGCCTTGCTCGCTCAGGTACTTGATCAGGGCTTTCGACTTAGGCATACCCTTGAACGAACGGAACAGTGCCAACTCACCTTCCTCACGCACCTTCTCGTCGGTGCTGCCCATCTTCTGCTTGGCTTCCGTAAGCAACTGTGTCGTCAGTTGGTTCTGTGTGCGCACAAGCATCTCAACGCGGTGCTTGTACTCGTCGTACATCTGGTTGTCGCCCTTGGGCACCGGACCACTGATGATAAGCGGCGTACGGGCGTCATCAATCAACACGGAGTCCACCTCATCGACGATAGCATAGTTATGCCCGCGCTGAACGAGGTCCATTGGGCTAGTGGCCATGTTGTCACGCAGGTAATCGAAACCGAACTCGTTGTTCGTACCGAAGGTGATGTCACAGGCGTAAGCCTGACGGCGCTCGTCGCTGTTGGGCTTGTGCTTGTCAATACAGTCAACGGTCAAGCCGTGGAACATGTACAGCGGTCCCATCCACTCCGAGTCACGTTTGGCGAGGTAGTCGTTCACGGTCACCACATGTACGCCTTCGTGCGTCAGGGCGTTCAGGAACACCGGCAGGGTGGCTACCAGCGTCTTACCTTCACCGGTGGCCATCTCGGCTATCTTGCCTTGATGCAGTACAACGCCGCCGAACAGCTGTACGTCGTAATGAACCATATCCCATGTTATCTCGTTGCCGCCTGCCATCCAGTGGTTGTGATAGACAGCGTTGGTTCCGTCAATCTCGATGAAGTCGAATCGCGAGTCTGCCGCCATGTCGCGGTCGCGTTGTGTTGCGGTTACGACGATGCTCTCGCTCTCAGCAAAACGACGGGCGGTGGACTTGACAATAGCGAATGCCTCCGGCAGAATATCCATCAGCAGGGTTTTGTATTGCTCCTTGATTTCTTTCTCGATGTCATCAATCTGCTGATAGACCTTCTCACGTTTGTCTATCTCCAACTCCTCAATCGAGGCGCGCAACTCGGCCATCTTCGTTTTCTTAGGCGCTACAGCTGCAGCAATCTTGTCCATCAACGCCTGCGAACGCGCGCGCAATTCGTCGTTCGAAAGAGCGTCTATCTCAGGATAGACAGCCTTGACCTGATCCACATACGGCTGTATCTCGCGCATATCTTTTTGCGCCTTGTTGCCGAACAGTTTGGTAATAAATTCAATAATATTCATAGTGTCGTTTTTATGCTTGAGCAAATTATATATTCCGACTTACGCGCCATGCACGCAAAAAACATACAAATATAACTAATAATTTTCATATTTGCAAATCTTCATCGTATATTCACGAAAAAAACTCTGGAATTTTGAATATATTGCAATGTGAGTGTTTTTATATGCTACATATAAAAAGCACCCTGCAAACATGACATATCCTGCTTGCAAAAGAAACGGAAAAAAAATCGGTCCACACTTCAAGAATTATATACAGAGAACTATGCACTTGACAACACATGCCCCCGCCTATTTGAATCACTTGCAACATCCATTCAAATTATTCAACATTCTAATACTACAATAAAAAGTAAAAAAATGTCCACAACACTTGCAAAAGTGTTTTTTTTTTCGTACCTTTGCATCCACATTGGGCAAGGCAAGACATATAGGTCTTTTTGCCTCAACAAAACCATGATAGGCGTATTTGACAGTGGATATGGCGGGTTAAACATTTTAAAGCAAATCCGCAAGTTGCTACCGGAGTATAACTACATTTACCTCGGCGACAATGCTCGTGCGCCCTACGGTACCCGCTCATTTGAGTGCATCTATAGATACACGCTTGAAGCCGTTGATTTTTTGCAGGCACAAGGCTGTCGATTGATTATTCTGGCATGTAACACAGCGTCAGCCAAGGCGTTACGTACAATCCAACAGCATGACATAAATCCCGACAACGTGCGCGTACTGGGCGTTATCCGTCCTACGGTAGAGGTCGTTCCTTTGCTGTCCAAAACGAGACATGTGGGCGTATTGGCAACACAGGGCACTGTGGCATCTGATAGCTATCGCATCGAACTGGAGAAGATGGTTGAAAAATCTAATGACGCTGAAACATTAACCGTAACCCAGCAGGCATGCCCGATGTGGGTGCCACTCATTGAATCCGGAGAACACAACACCGAAGGGGCAGAGTTCTTTATTCACAAGTATGTGAAACAACTCATCGCCCGCGACCCACTTATTGACACGATTCTGCTTGGATGTACACATTACCCGCTTATACAATCCCGAATAGATGCTGTTTTGAACGAGTTTGCCGGACAAACAGGCCATTCATATCAAACGGTTGCTCAAGGCGGTATAGTGGCACAGAGTCTGAAGGATTATCTGGCGCGCCATCCGGAAATAGAACTACACATACAAAAAGGTGGTGAGTGTTCTTACCTCACCACCGATGATGCCGAAAAATTCGCACAAGCAGCCACACTATTCCTCGGTTCACCCGTATCTGCCAAGCACGTGGAATATTAGTTTTATAGTCTGTTTCCCGTAATTGAATACGTTGCCCCATTGCTACGCAACAGAATTATCCCGTTGCGCATAGATACAATTGCCTCTGTGGGGACAATTGCATTATCTGCTGCATTTACCACATGGACATACGTTGCGCTGATGACCGAACCATTGTACGTAACTGCGTTTATCGTGAATGTAGCGCCTCCTTCCACAGGAGTAATTACCAGCATTCCACTGACAATATAATACGGGTTATAACGCTCCGTGCCTTCACCATCTGTCTCAAAATCGGTAAAAACACACGAGGGATAATCATAATATTCATCTCCTCCCGGAGATGCCTGAACCGTATTTTCTGCATATGTATCGTTGATTGGATAACTACCGGATGGCAGAATAGTACTCTCATCCGTTGCAGAGGCAAATATCACAAGGTTCATCTCGTACGTATCATTGTAAAACAGAAAACTGCTGCACGCATACCCCATATTCTCTGTCATATCCTGATACTCCAACCGGTCAAAAACGATATCCATTGTAACCGCTTCCTCTGGCTCCCAGTAATAGGAGTAGTTTAATTCTTCCTCAGGATGGATATTGATATCAGGGTTCTCGTCAAAATATATACGCACTTCGTTGCAGCGCAACTGTTTGTCACAATAAAGAGTCAACACGTTCGCATCTATATCCGTCACGGCAAGCACCTCTTCTTCCTCTAAATCGACCGAACTCGAACTCTTGTAAGCAATCGTTCCGGAAGAAGCTGTGGCCGTGAAGGCTTTGCGTACAAAGCCGTCAACAACGATGGCTTTCATGTTTCTTGTAGTAACGAATGTAAGCGTTGTCCCCGCATTGGCTCCGAAGTACGTATCGGTCTTGGTTCCCAGATTAGCGATAACCTTTACGTTATTACATATAAATGAGTAAGTTATCTTGCTCCCCTCTTCACCTGTCGAGATGACCTTGGTCGGTTCGGAATAGACATATTCATGGTCAAGCCCTTCAGTCGGATCTTCCTCCGGGATATCACCAGGATCATATGAACCACCCACAGTTACCGATTTTATCCAAACTGATTTTTTTGTACGGGTGATAACGATCTTCAGGTCCCCCTCCAACTCTGCTTCGCTGGTAAATGTGAGCGTCTGTCCGTTTTCCTTGGGCAGAACTTTCAGGCCTATTGATGTTTCACCTACAAACACCTCTATACTGTTTGCGTCAGCCTCGTTGGCAGAGCAGACAACAGTCACCGTCGTCACATTGCCTACACCGGACAATGTCAGAATAGTGTTATCCGTAAACTGAGCGCCACGGTCTTCAAAGCCGCGTGGTGCTACAGTAGCTGTCCATCCCTTGGGGATAGCAAACGAAAAATCAAAACTCGCCTCAGCAAACGCGAGACATGCACTTGTCATCAAGGCAAGCAGTGTAAAGAGGTTCTTCTTCATATCATTGCATCATTAATCTGTATACACAAAGATACCCACTTGGTTAAGGTGGGTATCTTAGGTAGGTATTACGCCAGAGCGATGATTGTATCTTCACCTTCCTCGTTAAAGGTCAGTTTTCCTTCGCGGGCGAGCCAACCTAATGCGAGGTTAAGCTCAGCCTCTTTGAGTTTGGTCGCTTTTTTCAGGGCTTTGCTCGCAAGAGCACCATTCTGCAGTGCGTTCCAAATCTTGCCGGCGTTTGCACCAATAAGTTCTACATTCATAATTAAAAGATTTTGTTAAACGTTAGGGTTTTTATAAATAGTCTCTGTACTATTGTCTTTTTATCAGCGTTTAACATGGTTTCGATTTGCTACTGCCACGCTTTGAATGTCAGCGCAGCATTATGTCCGCCGAAGCCGAATGCGTTACTAAGTGCGTAGCGCAACGGTCGGGCTTGTGGGTGGTTGAACGTGAAGTTCAACCGTGGGTCAATGTTCGGGTCATCGTCACCGTCAGCATGGTTGATGGTTGGTGGTACAATCTGATGGTAGAGCGCCAATGTAGTAATCACTGCTTCCAAAGCGCCTGAAGCACCTAACAGATGACCGGTCATCGACTTGGTGGAAGACAGGTTCATTTCATAGGCATGCTCTCCAAAGGCCTTGATCACCGCTTTCGCCTCAGCCAAATCGCCGATAGGTGTCGATGTGCCGTGGGTGTTGATGTAATCTATCTCTTCCGGTCGTATGCATGCATCTTTCACAGCGTCCATCATTACACGTGCGGCACCGTCTCCTTCGGGATCTGGGGCGGTGAGATGAAATGCGTCTGCTGTAGAACCGTAGCCTACCAACTCTGCATAGATACGCGCTCCGCGATTGACTGCGTGCTCATACTCTTCCAACATCGCACATGCAGCTCCTTCGCCGGCCACGAAACCGTCACGCGAAGCAGAGAACGGACGTGAAGCTGTGAGCATATCTTCGTTACGCGTAGATAGCGCACGAAGAGCATTGAAGCCGCCGATGGAAATAGAACATATCTCCGCTTCACTGCCGCCTACCAGTACCGCGTCTGCCTTACCAAGGCGGATATGGTTCATGGCAGACATGAATGCTATCGCCGAAGAAGCACATGCGGCTGTTGTGCAGAAGTTAGGACCTTTCAGCCCTAGACGAATAGCAATGTAGCCGGCTGCAATATCAGTGATGATACGCGGAACAAGGAATGGTGAATAGTGAGGCACACCGTCACCCTGCTGCTCATGTTCCGTCACCTGTTGCTCAAAGGTACTTACTCCACCCATACCCGAACCGATGATGACACCGATACGGGTCGGATCTTGTGCTTCAGGCAGAGCGGCATCAGCATATGCCTCCAATGCGGCAACATAAGCCAGCATGGTAAATCGGTCAAGCTTGCGCTGCTCCTTAAAATCGAAATAAGCGTCAGGGTCAAAACCTTTCACCTCGCATGCAAATTGCGTACGATGCTTGGATGCATCAAACAACGTAATCGGCGCTGCACCGCTACTGCCGGCCATCAAGGCCTGCCAGGTGGATGCAACGTCGTTACCTAACGGATTGATCGTACCAAGTCCGGTTATGACTACCCGCTTTAACATTCTTATTTGTTCAGAGCTTCGGTAATGTATGCTACCGTGTCACCTACGGTGCTGATCTTCTGTGTAGCGTCGTCAGAGATGGTAATACCGAACTCCTTTTCGAACTCCATAACAAGTTCTACAACGTCCAACGAGTCAGCGCTCAAATCAGCTGTATAGGACGACTCCATGGTAACTTGCGACTTGCTGACACCCAGTTTCTCAACGATGATGTCAATTACTTTCGATTCAATTTCAGACATAATTGTATATGTTTAATGGTTATTTGTATTCTTTTTTGCAAATGCAGATACAAAGTAAAGGCTTTTTTATTAAAAAAGCAAATAAATGACTCGTATTATGCACATTTGCTGTACGATTAACTTTTTTTTGCTATATCCATACGCTAAAACCGCCTTGCTATCTCATCGGCCGACAGTAACACGACTACCGTTTTCCCGTCTGGGGTGATGCGGTGCGACGGAAGTGCGAAGAGCAGCTTGAGCATATCGTCCATCTCTGCTTCGGTCATGGATTTCCCCATCGGGATAGCAGCACTCTGCGCCAATGTTAAGGCTATACGCTGCCTTATTCCGTCACCGATATTCGTTACACATTCCGCAGAGCGGGCAAGAATAGCCCGCAATGCCGCCTCGGCACTTTTATTGCCTAACACGGACGGAAGAGCGGTAATGTCATATTGATTGGCGGCAACCTTCTCCAATTCAAAACCGATGTACTTCAATTCGGGCAATAACGTTTCCAATACAACCTGCTCATCTGCAGACACTGCCAATTGCTCTGGAAAGAGCAGCTGCTGACCGGCACCATGCCTGTTTTGTAACTGCGTGAGAAGCTGATTATATAAAATAGTTATGTGCGCACGTCGCGCGTGAACAAGCATTAGCCCGTCGCCTGTTACGCAGACTATATACCCTCCCGCAACAGCCTGAGGATGGAGTTGTGTTTCGATGAAATCATTATCGGGCAGTGCTATCTGCTGCTGTTGCGGCTTCAATGGTTCATAAAGTTCCTGCCAGTTGGGCGTAACGCGCTCCTTTGGTGAGGAGAATGGATTATAGCCTGACGACAGATGCAGTTCGGGAGCTTTGGCATTCGCACGCATCTGAGCATCGGATACCGGCATATCTATATTACCACCCAGAAAGTCTATTGACGGAACCACATTGAACTTGCCCAATGCCGCACGCACGGTAGCAGACAGTATAGGGAAAATGGACTGCTCGTCTGCAAATTTGATTTCTGTCTTGGTCGGGTGGACATTGACGTCAATCAGGTCGGGTGCAATTTCAAAATAGATGAAATAGGGTGGCAGCTGCTCGGCAGGCAACATACCCGAATAAGCCTGCAACACCGCTTTATGGAAATAGGGATGACGCATATAGCGTCCGTTGACGAAAAAGAACTGCTGAGCCTGCTTGTTGGCGGTCTCGGGTTTACCCACATAGCCACGGATGGTCACCAGTTCTGTCTGCTGTTCGATCTCCAACAGTTGGGCTGTATAGAGTTTGCTTTTACTCCTGCCAAACACACCCTCAATGCGTTGCTTGAGCGTGCTGACCGGCAGGTCGTAAATTATTTCGTCGTCCGACACAAACGTGAACGCGATGTCTGGATATACGAGCACTATGTGCTGAAATGTGGCGATAAGATTTCGTAACTCCGTTTGGTCGGATTTCAGGAATCGGCGTCGCGCAGGCACATTAAAGAACAGGTTCTGTACCTGAATACTCGTACCCACGGAGCACTGACATGGTTCCTGCCTTAGCACATGCGAACCGGCTATCTCCAGAGCTGTTCCTACCTCATCGGAAGTACGGCGCGTCGTCATCTTCACCTGTGCAACAGCACAGATACTTGGCAGAGCCTCACCTCTGAACCCCATAGTACGAAGACTGAACAAATCTTTCGCATCACGTATCTTCGATGTCGCATGACGCTCAAATGCCATACGTGCATCCGATACGGACATGCCCGAACCGTCGTCTATTACCTGAATGAGCGATTTACCGGCATCACGTACGAGTACCCGCACACTGTGAGCACCCGCATCAAGCGAGTTTTCCACCAACTCTTTCAGGCAGGAGGACGGTCGCTGAATGACTTCGCCCGCTGCAATCTGGTTGGCTACACTATCCGGTAACAGCCGTATTACATCCATATACTTACAATAACCAGTAGAATACGATAAACAACAGTACCAGCAGCACTATCCAGAATGACAGTTTTGACTTGTGCTCAGTATCTGTACGAAGTTTTGTTTGCGTCTCATGCGCCTCACGGAAAGACCCGCGATGCAGAGTCGTAACATGCTCGGTTACTTCATCCTTCGTCTTTGCATCTTTCAATTCGTCTGCCTCTTTCTGTTCACGCAGAGCCCGAAGGCGCGCAAGTTTTTGCTTGCGCGCCTCTTTCTCTTCATCGTAATAGATAGGACGATAGTCCCACTCACGAGGTTTGTTTACTTTCGGAAATAGTACCGACATTACTTAACGATTGCCAGGAAGTCAGCATCCTCTGCGAACTTGGCAAACTCAACGTCGTTAGCTGCTTTAGCCTTCAAGCTTGCATCCTGAGCTACAGCGTTCTTGAGGTTGCTCAGCACGTCAGCCTTGACATTGGTGCGTGCGCCGACAACAGCCTTCAGGTAAGCGGTCGTTGCATTGGGCTCGGCTACAGCGTCAAGGGTCTTCTTGGCAGCAGCGTAATCCTCGTTAAGGATCTGCTGTACAGCTGCGTTGTTCGTTGCACTCTGTCCGTAAGCACTGCGGGCTTTCTTGTAGTCACCCTTCATCGTATACAGGGTACCCATAGCTGCTGCAAGGTTGGCACGTGTGCCGGCTGCCTTACCAAGGTGCTCCTCAGCTTTCTTGAGGTCACCCTCTGCCATAGCGGCAACACCTGCGTTATAGTTCACGTCAGGATTGTTAGGCTCAACCTGAAGAGCGTTCTGGAAGCTGCGGCGAGCCTCGGCAACATTGCCGTCAAGCATATAAACCATACCCAGATTGTTGAAGCCGCGGAAATCGTTGGGGAAGAGCTCGGAAGCTTTCTTGTAGATGCGGATCTTCTCTGCATGGTCTTCGGTCAGCGTTGCTGCATAAAGCAACTCCTCAATCGTCAGAGCTGCAGGATCATTCTTTGCCAATGCGCGGAGTTCGTCATCCGACTTGCCGATAAGGTCGGTGGTCAGAATCAGACGGCTGCGGCGCAGTGCGGGCAGAATCTCGTCAGCAATGTTCTTGTAAGCGGCTGCAATGTTCTTGATTTGAGCCTCACGCTCCTCGGGATCGCTGTACATTGACAGAACGCGCAAAACGAGATCCTTATCCTGAATATTGCTGTTCTCCAAAGCTGCCTTGAAGCCTTCCCAGTCCTCTGCTGTGATGTTGCTGGAAATCTCAGCGTCAATCTTGTCTTTCTTCAGACCTTTGGCCAGGAACTTTTGAGCAACGTCCTGACGGTTCTTGGCCAGTTTCTCGTTCAGAGCCTGTGCTCCGTCGGGAGATGCATAACCGGCAACCTCCAGGCTGTGGATAGCCTTGCGCTCGTTGGCATTGGCCTCACGAATAGCCTCCTGCAGGTCTTTCATCTGCTGGCTTGAAGTCTCCGAATTACGCAATGTAGCCTGCTGGATGAGGAACAGAATGTCTGCCTCCTGCATCTGCTGGATTACACGCTGGAATTTGTCTGCCGTTACTTGGGGCTTGTTGTCGGTAGCGGTAACGTGCTTGGAGGTCGTGTTCAGGCCTTCGGCAATCAGCTGGTCGGGAACTGCTACTTCCTTCTTGCCTACCTTGCCCTCAAAACGGAGATACAACTTGGTGTTCTTGTCCATTGCGCCGTTGTAGTTGAACGTCGCGGTCTGGTGATACTGGCCACCCTCCTTGAAGTTAACTTGGGTGCCGTTCTCTTTTGCCTTCTCGCCTACATAAGTTACAGGCTCCGAAGATACAAGCTCCTTGTCACCGTACTTCAGCACAGGAGTTACTACAAGCACGCCTTTCTTGGCAAACTTCTTCTCGGGGAAAGTTCCGGTGATGTCCACCTTAACTTGGTCACCCACTACAGCCATCGGGCTGGGATTAACTTTTACCTGCTCGGGATTGGGCAGATTCTTGTTACATGATGTCAGGACTGCCATAGCAATCACTGCAAGCATTAGGAATTGTTTTTTCATACGTGTTGAATGAATTTATTGTATAATTGTTGTTAGTCGTTCGCATACAGCAAGAGTTCGCATAATGCGCACTACACTATAAATCGGCTGCAAAGTTACAAATTTTTTCTCAAATATGCAAATTTTTAGTGATTTTTTTACAAAAAATATAATTTTCCCTATATTTTAGGGCATAAATCACGCTATATTAGGATAATTGAAATATTTTTCGTATCTTTGCGTGTTATAAGAATTGTACGCCGGCGGACCGTCATAAAACCGCCATGGCAATCTTACCTCAAATGACACGATCAAACATTTATATCATTCTGCTCATCGCAACCGTTACGCTTGCTGCAGTCTCCTGCACCAAGGCAAAAGAGGAACAGGCTGCCGCAAAGCACGTGAATGACGCAACTGAACTGGTGGCGCAGCATCGCTACGAAGCCGCACTCCTCCATATCGACAGCGTCCATTCGCTCTACCCGAAGCAAGTAGCACAACGCAAGCTGGCAAAGGCGCTGAAAGATAGTATCGTATATCTGCAGTCACAGCAGACATTAAGGTATTGCGACTCATTGTTACAGCCTCTGCTCCCTGAAGCGGACAAACTGCTGAAGGAGTTCCGCTTTGAGAAGAACGAATCCTACGAAGACCACGGGCAGTACGTCTATCGTAACCTGCAGACCGGTTGGAACACCAACCGATGTTTCTTGCAGGCTTACGTCAGTGACGACCGCAAGACGCTCGTCAAGAGTTACTATTATGGCGCCAAGCCTGTTCACCAGACTGCCGTAGCACTGGATGCCGGCGATCAGGAAATAGAACTGACCGGGCAGAACCACGCCTTTGAGGTGGAAGGATGGCATGAAATACTTACCTTGAAGGACGATCAGGCACTTGAGATACTGAACTTCATATCCTCGCACATGACCGACCGCATACGCGTCACAGCCAAAGGCTCTGCTGCTAACGCCAAAGCCGTATATTACCTCTCCGACAACGAGAAGAAGGCATTGGACGCCACATACCGTCTCGGATTGCTCATGCGGGACATCAATGAACTGGAGCAGCAGATACGCCTCGCCTCACGACGCATAGATCACTACGAATCCCGAACGGATACCGACTCATAACCGAGTCAACACCGAGCCGTCACCGAGCCGTCACCGAGAGTTCACCGGACCAATCCTAGACAATACTCGAACCGTTATTGATACAAAAAGCAATGAACACATACGAAAGCCACATAGCCAAAGTACCTGCGGATGCAGCAGCAATATACGCTGTCATTTCCGACTTGAGAAACATCGAACGCGTACGCGACCTTATCCCTAAGGACAAAGTACAGGAGATGGATTTTGACACAGACTTCATCCGAATCAAAGTGGATGGACTCGGTCAGAAGATTGTCTTCCGCATCGTGGACCGGATTGTTAACGACACCGTCAAGTTCGGAGTCGAGAACCTGCCCGTTGACGGCAATTTTTGGATTCAGATCAAGCAGGTTGCACCCCACGACAGCCGCATCAAACTTACACTCAAGGCCGAACTGCCGATGATGATTGCAAAGATGGCTGGCAAAAAAATACAGGATGGCATTGATCAGGCTGCCGACATGATGGCACAAATGCCGTTCGAACAATGGATATAAAAACGCATCATAATGGCAACAAAACAACGCAAACGCACCGGACTGCACCGTGAAGGACGCAAAATGCTGCTTGTCGTAGCACTGGTAGTATTCATCGTTAATCTTGTAGCATACTTCTACTGGCCGAACTGGATATTTGCTTCTACGCTCGCACTGTCAGCCGTAGCTCTGACATTCGTAGTGTATTTCTTCCGCGATCCGGTCAGAGTGCTGACAATTGACGACCCGGATTTCATTGTAGCACCTGCCGACGGAAAGGTGGTAGTTATCGAACCGGTGATGGAGAATGAGTATTTCCATGAAGAGCGCCTGCAGGTCAGTATCTTCATGTCACCGTTCAACGTGCACGCCAACTGGTATCCCTGTGAGGGCAACATTCTTGTCTCCGAGCACCAGGCTGGCAACCACAAAGCCGCATGGCTGCCCAAATCCTCCACCGAGAACGAGCGTTCGCTGGTAGTCATCGAAACGAAAAACAAGGCTGTCATCGCTGTGCGCCAGATAGCCGGAGCCATGGCACGGCGCATAGTCACATATGCACGAGCCGGAAAAGAGTGCCATCGCAATACGCACCTCGGATTTATCAAGTTAGGCTCGCGCGTGGACATGTACTTGCCTTTGAATACTGAGATGTTAGTCGAGATGGGCGACAATGTACGCGGAAACGAGACTATTATAGGCAGGCTATAACCCATCATAACTGACAATTCACAACTCAAATCATAACAACCATGAACAAATTTGAAGAACTTTTCGCGCAATATCCATTTGCGCTTACTGACGAACAGGTAAAGCAGCAGACTGCTGACATCATCGCCAAGCACGCTGCCGAGAACAATAACGCCGCTGTATGGAAACAGTGCCTCCATCAGATCGACCTCACCACCCTCATGGGTGACGATACCGATGCACGCGTTGAGAAGATGGCTGCCTGTGTCAACTATTTCGGTGACCACTATCCTGCACTCAAGGACTTCAACGTGGCATCCATCTGCGTCTATCCGGCTCTTGTGCCGGTAGTAAAGGCCAACCTCAAGGCACCGGGCGTAGGTATCACTTCTGTAGTAGGCGGCTTCCCCGCAGCACAGACCTTTATCGAAATCAAGGTGGCTGAAGTGGCTATGGCTGTACAGGCTGGCGCTACCGAGTGCGACATGGTTCTCTCGCAAGGCAAGTTCCTTGAGGGCAAGTTCCAGGAGTGCTTCGACGAAATCGTTGAGCAGAAGGCTGCCGCCAAGGACGCACACTTCAAGGTTATTCTGGAGACCGGCGCACTGAAGACCGCAGAGAACATCTGGAAAGCTTCTATCCTCGCTATGGCCGCCGGTGCTGACTTCATCAAGACCTCTACAGGCAAGGTAAGCGTGAATGCTACTCCCGAAGCCACCTTCATCATGTGCCAGGCCATCAAGGCGTGGAAGGAGAAGACCGGCGAGATCAAGGGTTACAAGCCCGCAGGCGGCGTAAGCACGACCGACGAGGCTGTGGCTCATTACACACTCGTTAAGGAGATACTCGGTCAGGAATGGCTCAACAACAAGCTCTTCCGCTTCGGTGCCAGCCGTCTGGCTAACAATCTGCTCACTTCTATTGAAGGCAGCGAACAGAAGTACTTCTGATAAGACTTTTGTCTTTCGACTTTTGACTTTTGATTAGCAAAATGAACAAGATCATCTCTAAAAGATTCTTTTCTGACAATGTAGCGGAGCTCGTAGTGGAAGCGCCGCTCATTGCCAGGAGTCGCCGTGCCGGACACTTTGTTATCATCCGCGTCGATAAGAACTCCGAGCGTATGCCGCTCACCATTGCTGATGCAGACATCCAGGCCGGCACTATCACTCTTGTTGTACAACGTATAGGCGTTTCCTCCGCCAAACTCTGCGCCATGAATCCGGGCGATTGTCTTGCCGACATCGTCGGGCCTTTAGGTCAGGCCACACGTATCGAGAACTACGGCACGGTTGTATGTGCCTGCGGCGGCGTAGGTGCAGCACCGATGCTGCCTATCGCCCAGGCGCTCAAGCGTGCAGGCAACCGCGTCATTACCGTTCTTGCGGCACGTAACAAAGACCTCATCATTCTTCACGACGAACTCTCCGCCACCAGTGACGAGGTGATTGTCATGACCGATGACGGCTCGATGGGTACGCAAGGACTTGTAACGCAAGGTATAGAGATGGTCGTTGCCCGTGAGCGTGTTGACAAGTGCATCACTATCGGTCCGGCTATCATGATGAAGTTTGTCGCACTCACCACCAAGAAGTACGACATTCCCACCGAAGCCTCGCTCAACACCATCATGGTCGATGGTACGGGCATGTGCGGTGCGTGCCGCGTCACCGTAGGCGGACAGACGAAGTTTGTCTGCGTGGACGGTCCGGAGTTCGATGCCCATCAGGTGGATTTCGACGAGATGCTCTCACGCCTCAAATCCTATCGTCCCGAGGAAGCTGCCGCCTATGAACAGTATCAGGCACAAGCAAAGCCACTCACTCCGAAAGAAAGAACCGCGATTCCACGCGTCAAGATGCCCGAACTGCCGCCACAGGAGCGCGTGAAATTCCTGCACAAAGAGGTGAACCTCGGCCTGACCGCCGAGCAGGCGCTCACCGAGAGCCATCGCTGCCTGTCGTGCAAGAACCCGGGCTGCGTCAAGGGCTGCCCTGTGAACATCGACATCCCTGCCTTCATCAAGCAGATAGAGCTCGGCGATATACAGAAGGCTTCGGATATCATCCATGAGTCCAGTTCGCTGCCTGCCGTATGCGGACGTGTCTGCCCGCAGGAGAAGCAGTGCGAGGCGCAGTGCATCCATCTGAAGATGGGGCACCAGCCTGTTGCCATCGGTTACCTCGAGCGCTACGTGGCCGATCACGCTCTAACAACTATAAACGGCGAAGCCTCTGAACGTGCCGAAGGCACTCTGAACGCAGCAGGCAACAAACCCGCAACCAAAGTTGCGGTAGTTGGCAGCGGTCCTGCCGGTCTCACTTTTGCAGGCGACATGGCGAAGTACGGCTATGAGGTTACCGTCTTTGAGGCGCTGCACGAGATAGGCGGTGTGCTCAAGTACGGCATACCCGAGTACCGTCTGCCGAACGCCATCGTGGATAAGGAGATTGACGGCCTGCGTGCCCTCGGCGTACACTTCGTCACCGATACGATTGTAGGCAAGACGGTTACTGTTGATGACCTGCAGGAGGAAGGTTTCAAGGCGGTGTTCGTTGCCTCGGGTGCCGGCCTGCCGCGTTTCATGGGTATTCCGGGTGAGAACCTCAACGGTGTCATGTCGTCCAACGAGTACCTGACCCGCGTCAACCTTATGGATGCCACCAATGCGGCCACTGACACGCCTGTACTGTACGGCAAGAATGTCCTCGTTATCGGTGGCGGTAACACCGCCATGGATGCCGTGCGTACCGCCAAACGCCTGGGCGCAGAACACGCTATCATCGTTTATCGCCGCAGCGAGGATGAGATGCCTGCCCGTCGTGAAGAGGTCGAGCATGCCAAGGCGGAAGGTATTGAGTTCATGACGCTCCATAACCCGCTGTCCTATCAGGCTGATGAGAACGGCCGTGTGGCCGAAGCCACATTGCAGGTGATGACGCTCGGCGAACCCGACGAAAGCGGCCGCCGCTCGCCTGTGCCCGTCGAAGGCAAGACAATAACCGTCCCTGCCGACATGGTGGTGGTAGCCGTTGGCGTTTCGCCTAACCCGATTATCCCGAAGAGCGTAGCAGGTCTGGAGGTTTCACGCAAGGGCACTATCGTCGTTGACGACAACATGCGTTCATCATTGCCCGTCCTCTACGCCGGCGGTGATATCGTCCGTGGTGGCGCAACGGTCATCCTCGCCATGAGTGACGGTCGCAAGGCTGCCGCAGCCATGCACGACGCCTTGAGAGAAAAATAGAACGCAGAGAACGTATCAAAAACAAATACAGAGGGTGTGTCAATTTGGTTCAGACACACCCTCTGCTATGTTATGATGCGCTACACGGCATCCTGTTCCTGTAACAAGAATAATATATTCCTGATTATTTCGGACGATATGATATACATTGCGTATGTTCCGGGATGCCGATTGAAGATATATCCAGACCCTCAGGATATATAATCTCTTTCAGCGAAACGCATTCTTCGTTAAAAACAAATTCTCCTATACTGTTGAAGGTCTTTAGCGTTTCACCAAATCCGGTTACGCTGCTTGGAATAACCAGTTTTGTCAGGTATTGGCAACTTTGGAAGGATCCGTACTCAATGACCTTGACGCCGAAAGGTATGTCGTAAACAGCATCTTTCTTTCCGGCAGGATATTGATATATGTGGTCTTTGCTTTTGTTGTACAGCACACCGTCAACAGAACAATAATTCGGATTTTCGGCCGCTACGTCAATTTGCGTCGCAGCAAAACATGCGACGAATGCGCCTCGGCCTATAAAAGAAACTCCGGCCGGTATGCTGATTGATGTCAGTGATCGGCATAGGGCAAATGCCTCGCCACCGATGTATGAGACACTGGCTGGGAGGGAGAGGGACTGCAGACGCACACATCGGGCAAAAGCCCAACTGCCAATATATGACACATTTTCTCCCAATACAAGAAAAGTCAGATTGTAACAACTCTCAAAAGCTTCATCCTCAATGATTGTTACGCTATTGGGAATCGTGACAGAAACTAATCCTTCACAATTAAAGAATGCTCCATCCGCTATAGAGGTGACGGTATTAGGGATAATAACAGATTTCATGTCCTTGCACATGGCAAATGCTGCAGAACCTATCCTGGTTACAGTATATACTTTTCCTTGATAAGTAACTGAAGACGGGATAATAATCTGTGGCATATTTTTGTAGCCATCGTCATTGAGCGTTACAGCGGCTGTTTCCTCACTGGTATCCAAATCATAATTAAGGCTTCCTATTCGGACACCCTCAAGAATGTTTCCCGGGGTTGTACTCCATACATGCAAGGAACATGCACATAAACAAATAATCAGAATAGTATTCGTGAATGATTGTACAGATTTGTAATGTAACATAATGGCTGTCGTATTTATGGTTATGTATATATTCGAAACACAAGTATGAAAAATTGCTTACGGTATTGGCAGAATATTTTTGAAGTTCTTCCATTGGTCAGCCTGACGGTAAGCTTCAATGCTTTCGGCAGGTACGTAGAGCGTGCAGTTTATTCCTTGTTCCTGCTCGGGAATAGTAGCGAACACTCCGTACTCAGCATCGGCATCGTCATAGACCAACGTTCCCATAACCGGCGGAGTCATTGCCAGACAGGTGACAGCAGACAACGCGGTGCAATAGAAGAATGCCGTACCTTCGATCTCCGTAACGTTACCTGGAATAGTAACCGAGGTCAGCGCATAGTTGTAGGCAAACAGCCATGAGCTGATCGTATTAACACCCTCGGGAAGCCTGACTGCTGGCAGGTTCTTCATATTCAGACACAGATATGCGGGGATATACTCCACATCTTTGCCAAACTCGAATGAGGTAATCTGTTCGATAATCGGGCGGAAAGGAGTCTGCTCAAAAGTCTCGGGATCAGCGCATCGTCTGGCATTCCATACAACAGAGGTCAATTGCTGGCAACCGTCAAATGCCTCAGTAGCAATCATGGATACGTTTTCCGGAATGCTGACAGCTGTCAAGTTGATACAATTGGCAAATGCATACTTCTCTATCCATGTCACGCTACCGGGCATTTCAACCGCCTGCAATCCGTCGCAATTCCCGAATGCCGCATATTCGATGCTTGTCACACCGTCCGGAATTTCGTATGTACCCGACCTGCCGGCAGGATATGCCAAAATTTCATGTTTATTCTTGCTGAACAACACTCCGTCAACGGAGCAATAGGCAGGATTATCACTGCTAACATTGATTTCCTTCAAATTCCGGCAGAGGTAAAAAGCAATCCGCGCTATGGTGTCCACGCTACCGGGAACAGCTACGGAAACAATGCTGTCACACGCTGCGAACGCACCAAATCCAACGCTCTTTACTCCCTCCGATAGAACAAGAACTGGCATCGACAATCCATAACACAAGAAATCCGGCACATATTCCACTCCGTCACTGATAATAAATGAATCAACGACCTGCGTAAAAGGAACCTCATCACTATTCTCGATATCCTCGCATCGCTTTGCATTCCATACGACAGTATTGATGCGGCAGTTAAAAGCGTTCTTCCCAATCCGCCTGATGTTTTGTGGGATAGTGACGGACTGTAGCTTTAGCGACCATGAACATAATCCGGAGGGTATTTCCTCCACGCTGCTGCCAAACCGTATGGACGTTACGCCGTCAGGTAATGCGCCAAAAGGTGCATCGTCCAGCTTACATTGTCTGGCGTTCCAGACGACCGAGGTAAGCAACTGGGCCTGATAAAAAGCATTCTTCCCAATCCGGTTGACACTTTCAGGTATTTCTATAGCGGTAAGCCGGCACATGTTGAATGCTTCCTCTTCTATTATGCGCACACTGCCGGGTATTGTATATTGCCCAGTCCTTCCACAGGGGAACATGATGAGTCGGGACTTGTCCTTGCTGAACAACACTCCGTCCACGGTGCAATATTCGCGACTCTTGGGCGATACATCAACTTTCGTCAAATTGGAACAATTGTAAAACGTACTGGACGACAAGTCACCAATTGTAGCCGGTAGGCGGATCTGCTGCACTGCGTCGCATCCGGTGAACGCATTGCTCAATCCCGTTACGGTGTACCTTGTGCCGTTATGAAAGATATGGTCAGGCACAACGACATTTTTCATCTCATATTCCGGACTGGGCACATATACCTCCTCGTCATCTTCATCGTCGCTACTTGACAAGTTGCCCGTCCGCGGCGGAGAAACCACACAGGCGGTCAGATAGTCCTCATCAAGACTGTAAAATAGCTGACCTATCTGGACCACCTTGTGCACTTTTACCGGAGTATAATCCTCATCATCTTCGTACGAATAATCGTCTTCATCTATCTCATATTCTTCGTACTCGCCATAATCCTCTTCATCTTCATCATACGGCACGGTTTTCCATATGTTTTCACAATCCAAAGGATTGAATAGTTGGGCATACTCCCGAGGGATATCATCCCCATATATTTCGCGCATGTTCTGCAGAAGCAGTTGTTCGAGATGATATCTGTATGGCATATACATGCATCGTTGCTGAAGATTTTTCCAATAGCTTGTTCTGTACGACAATCCGTCGTGTTTGAGCCGGTCAACAGTCTTCTTGTCTTTGGCGGCAACGGCAATCATCAGTAGTTCGGCATAATCCTCACGTGAATGCGTTTCATATACCTTCATGGCGAATTTGTCAGCCTGCTTGCACGCCTGCTGCTGGAGTTTGACCGCCTGTTTGCCGTTGCCGTTCAAGAGTTCACCCTCTGCCTGCAATGTCAGCACGTCTGCTGCCAAAAGGTAGTTGTAACTGGCGTTGTTCTTTTCCTGCGTGGATTTCATTGCCTTTTCATCCTGCTGAATGCTCTTTTCGCATACAGTATAAAGCGATTGGAGATAAGCCTTCACCTCTGGCGTATAACCCTCTGCCGACATCCGGCACATGGCAATCAGCAGATGCAGGTCAAACAACGACATATCCTGCTCGTCCGGCGCTGGAATGACACGCATCAGTTCGTCAGAATACATGCGGGCAGTATCCATCCAATGATATGGGTCAGTCTCACCACCATGTTCGTACATATAGGCACTTGCCTTCCATTGGAGCAACATAATCAACTCATCTACCTCGTTGAAATAACGATTGTCACCCGTGCGCCGGAGCAACTGGATATGAGCATGCAGCAGGTCAATGTATGCGCCCATATTGGTGGGACTATAGTAGGCAAATGATTCGCGGTCACTGTATGTCCAATCCTTACAATGATCTCGATATAGCACAAGCATCATATCATTCTCTACCGAATAAGCAGCATAGTTGAAGCAGACACTGTCGTACTCTTGCTGCGTTATGTCATTCCATGTAAGTAGGTCGTTCCAGACGAATGCCGCTTCTGCGAACAGGTAAGGTAAGTTACTTACAAAGTTACTCCTCAAACTGTCCTTCTTGGGGCATATATCCCTGACGAACTCACAATGATACAACCTTTGCAAGGTGCTAAAATATCTTTCATCAGTCGGACGGTTGTATGTATGGTAATAGTCGTTGAGTTCGCCAAGTATATCCATGGCCAATGATACTTTGTCTGCAGGATAGGGGAAATACTTTGCTCCAAGGAAATCGAGTTCATACTCAAGCGACTTGACGTAACGTGGCGTCTTCCCCTCTTGCGCCAGAATGATACGGCGTGCCTGACGCGCGAGCGAGATGGACAGTTCTCTATCTTCGCAAAGATATGCCGTGTAATCAATGTACTTGAACAATGTGTCGGCATACGCAATGCTGTTGGAGTCCATACTTGGCAACAGTTCACCGAATACGTATGCGCGCACTTCATTCATCACGCTGTCGTATTCTTCGTGGCTAAACACATCTTCCATTATCGCCTCGCTGGAATGCTCATGATGGAAATACTCTTTTGCCGTGCGGGCGTACGACGACTGACACCATCCACTTGCCAGAACAAGCAGGAACAATAGTTGAATACGGGTTTTCATAGTTACAAGATGAATCAGACTATAAAAGTATAAAGTTACATATTACTTGCTATCTGCCACAACCGCTTTAGCGCCCCATGGAGCACCCGGGAGCGTGCCTCTATAATGAATCTCTTTCACTCCGGCGAAGGCATCTTCCTCAATGACCTGAACGCTGTCGGGCACGGAGACATACGTGATTCCCCTGCAATAATCGAACACATGCGGCCCGATATACTTGACCGAATTAGGTATGACAACAGCCCCGCCGGCTGCCGGTGAGCAGCCTAACAGCTCGAACTTGCAGGAGTCGGCGTATGCGAACGGATACGCACCGTAGCCGTTTACGGTACATGAACCGTAAACTTCCGGAATATTATGCTCGTCGGTGTCATATACCATCTGACCTTCTTCCGTCCAGCCGTATGCCCGGCCATGGGCAAAGACGAATTTCACCCGCTCGTCGTTCACATTCAATACCCCTGAAAAAGCTTCAGACGCAAAGGACTTGATACTTGGCGGCAATGTCAGGTTCTCCAGACTATAGCACCCGATAAAGGCATCATTATCCACATCGTACAACTGTTCCGGTAAGACTACATTCGCCAACACCGGGCATTCAGCAAACGCCCCTGCACCAATAACACTCAGTTTCTTGGGAAAAACAACAGTCTTCAGGTTAAGCATTTCAGTACAGAGCATAGGCGATACGGCACTGACATTCTCACCGAAGATAACTGTATGTACCGACTCGGGCATCGAAGTGTCAGACAAGAAAAGCTTACTTGAATTGATTATGACGGTTTGTGCATTGATGAAACCATCTAAGCAATAATCGCTCAGTACTTCGACGTTTTCACCAATGACAAGCGTGCGGACATGCGGTTTGTCAATCAACTGCAAGCCCGTGCCATCGCCCCAGAGGACGCGGTACGAACGTTTCTTGTAGGTCACTGTAGCGGGAATGACAAGTGTATCCACGTGTATACTGCCATATAGGGAGTCAGGAATGATGCCGAATTCCTCATAATCTTCTTCGTAACTGATTCCGGCTGTGCGTTTTTTGGTGTCAAGCGAATAATAAATACCGTCAATCAGGACATTTTCTATTGCAGACATGCCAGCAACAATACAAAACGCAAGAATAAGGGAGACAAGGACTCGTTTCATGACAGAATGAGGTTTAGATGAATAATTGTCAAAATCTCCGCAAAGATAAGAAAATTATTCGGAAAATGCAAACGATTACACTTTTTTCAGACTAAACAGCAAAGAAAAATGATTTTTGCTTGCAAATGTCATTTTTTTTTACTACCTTTGCAGCAAGTTCGGCAAATATCTAACGGCACATGACAAATGCCTAAATGATAAACGACTAAATAGAAAGCGATTTTATGTCCGTACATACTCAAAACACACGAATGACGACTACCCGTATTCGTCAGATGAAGCAGAAGGGTGAGAAGATTACCATGCTCACTTCCTACGACTATACTCTTGCCCGTCTGGTGGACGAGGCCGGTGTAGAGATAATTCTGGTTGGCGACAGCGCCTCTAACATCGTTTGCGGCAACCAATATACACTGCCTGTCACCGTGGATGAGATGATTTTCCTGACCAAAGGTGTGGTTCGTGCCGCACAGCACGCACTGGTAATTGTAGATATGCCGTTCGGCTCGTATCAGGTGAACGACGATGAGGCCGTCCGCAATGCAATTCGCATGGTTAAGGAGAGCGGTGCGGATGCCGTCAAGCTGGAAGGCGGACAGGAGATCGCCGGTGCTATCCGCCGCATGGTGCAGGCCGGTGTACCCGTATGCGGACACCTCGGGCTGACACCGCAAAGTGTCAACCAGTTCGGAGGTTACGGACTGCGCGCAAAAGAAGAGGCCGAAGCGGAAAAACTGCTTGCGGATGCCAAGACGCTGGAAGAAGCCGGCTGTTTCTGCATTGTGCTGGAAAAGATACCCGCCGCGCTGGCCAAGTGTGTGACCGAACAGGTCAGCTGTCCGACTATTGGAATAGGTGCCGGTAACGGCACGGACGGTCAGGTACTGGTGCTTCACGACATGTTAGGACTGAACGAAGGTTTCAAACCGAAGTTTCTCCGCCAGTTCGCCCGTCTTGCCGGAGATATTCACTCCGCGGTAGCCGACTATGTTGCGGCGGTCAAGGACGCGTCGTTCCCCTCTATTGAAGAGAGTTATTAGGCTATAGTCTTTTTTCTTTGAGTGAAGCAAAGCAAACGGTCTTTCGACTATTTATTAACCTTTAAATATTAACCCCTATGAACAAGAAATTTATTTGCCCTATCTGTGGTTACGTACATGAGGGCACAGAGGCTCCCGAGCGCTGCCCGCAGTGCAAACAAATCGTTGAATGGAAAGTGGCCGACGAGAGCAAAGGTCTCGTTTGGGCTTGCGAGCATATCGTAGGCGTTGCCAAGGATGTGGAAGACCCGATTATCCATGACGGTTTGCGTGCACACTTCATTGGCGAGTGCACCGAGGTCGGCCAGTATCTGGCTATGGCCCGTCAGGCTGACCGTGAGGGTTATCCCGAGATTGCCGCTGCATTCCGTCAGTATGCTTACGAAGAGGCTGATCACGCTTCCAAGTTCGCTGAACTGATTGGTGAGGTTGTTTGGGACACCAAGACGAACCTTGAAAAACGAATGTTGGCTGAGGCCGGTGCTTGCGAGGACAAGCTGGCTATTGCCAAGCGTGCAAAGCAACTCGATCTCGATCCTATTCACGACACCGTTCACGAGATGGCTCGCGACGAGGCTCGCCACGGCGCAGGCTTCCAAGGTTTGTACAACCGTTACTTCAAGAAGTAGTCGTCCGGAGGTACAAAATAATCAGTAACCGAACAAAATTATACGTACATTTTAGGGGGTGCTCCCTATTTTGGCCCTATAATGACTCGGTAATGATTCGGTAACGGCTCTATACTGACCCTTCCAGATCCATCACAAAGAAGACTCCCAAAACGAGGAGTCTTCTTTGCTATTATGCGTACGCATGCGCGAACCATAAAATATGCTTTGGGGAGATTTTAGAAGATTATCGGCTCTTCCTGATCAGCGGCATTGTCAAATCCGCCTTCTTCTCTCTCATCAACAGCTTCATTTCTGGGCTGCTGATACTCTTGCGGACGATAGAGGATAAGGATGTTCTCGGCAATCACCTCCGTCTTGCTGCGGCGCTGGCCGTCCTTCTCCCACGTACGGGTCTGAAGTTTGCCCTCTACATACAGTTTCATACCCTTGCGGATATTCCGTTCTGCCCATTCAGCGAGATTCCGCCAAAGCACAATGGCGTGCCAATCCGTCTTGTCAGGAACCTGTGTGCCGTTCTGCATCGTGTAGCCGCGCTCGGTTGTTGCCAAATTGAAATTTGCGATTGCTACACCTCGATCCAAGTAACGGACATCCGGGTCTGAGCCGACGTTGCCAATTAGGATTACTTTATTGATTGAAGACATAATAACGAGAATTTAGTAAAATTTTTATGCAAAGTTACAAAAAAATTTGCAAATATGCAAAAAAAATCGTAACTTTGTATGCTTTTTTACTAAAATTGAACGAATCATCATATGAAAAACATCGTTGCCCCCCTCGTTATTGCTTGTTTGGCCATTTTGAGCCTGCCTGTGCAAGCACAGAAAAATTCCCGTGACACAGAATCTCAAGACTATGTTGTTCGCTGCGTAGCGTTCTACAACCTCGAGAACCTCTTTGACACGATTCATGACTTCTACGTACTGAACAACGGAGATACCATTCACAAGAACGACTACGAGTATCTGCCCGAAGGCGGTATGCACTGGACAGGACTCAAGTACCGCAATAAGCTCAAGAACATGGCATATGCCATCTCGCAGTTCGGTTTGGACAAGACGCCGCTCGGCGCATCCATCGTAGGTGTGTGCGAGGTGGAGAACATTGGCTGTCTGGAAGATCTGTGCAAGGAGATTGAGCGCCAGACCGGCCGCAAGTATGTACCCATCCTGCTGGAAGGTCCCGACCGCCGCGGTGTGGACGTAGGCTATCTGTATGACCCGCGCTACTTCGTTCCGTCAGGCAAGCCGGTGCCCTACGTACTGAACGCACATTACTCCGACGGTGGTGTTGTTCGTAGCCGTTTCCAGTTGTTGCTGTCCGGCTACCTGAAAGATGAGAACGGCCAGATTGTACGCGACAAGCTGCATCTGATTGTCAACCACTGGCCTTCACGTTACGGAGGCGAGGAGAGTTCACGTGCTACGCGTGACACTGCAGCTATGCTCTGCAAGCAGATTGCCGACTCACTCTATCTGAAAGACCCCAAATCAAAAGTAATCATCATGGGCGACCTGAACGACGATCCGTTCAACCACTCCTGCGCCGAGATTCTGGCCGCACGCAAGAATCGCGAAGAAGTGACTCCGCAGGGATTCTTCAATACCATGTGGTTGCATCTGGACCGTGGTGTCGGAACACTGATGTACAACGGCACATGGGATTTGTTCGATCAGATTATCATCAGCGAACCTCTTTTGAATGCGCCTCATGAACGCACGCAATGGACGTACTGGAAATCCGAAGTGTTCAACAAGCCGTTCCTGACTGTTCAGGAGGGCAAGGACAAAGGCGCTCCGCTTCGTACGCACAAAGGCGGCGTATGGCAGAACGGCTACGGCGACCACTACCCCACAATGATCTACCTGATTAAGAACAAATAAACCGCAGCTTGTGGCTGCTAAAAGAGCAAAGACCGCTTCGCTTAAAGGAAAAATACTTATGAACCAATGTCCTTTGCATCACCGCACGGACGCAATCAAGTTGCGCAACTACGGCAGAATACTTCAAGACTTGGTAGCTTATGCTACCACGATTACTGACGAACAGCAACGCCAGGCTGCTACTATCTATATAGCCCGCTGCATGCGGCAGAAGAACCAGATATGGAACAAGGATTTTGAGTCGGGCGTGCAACGATTGAAGGAGGACATCCAGACGCTCTCCGACGGCAAGCTGTCCACAGCGTTCCCTGAGTTCGACGAAGCGATGATGCTGCACGCCATGGCAGCCGACACGTCGAAGAACGCCATGCGCAAACCTGTCAAGAAGCAGAAGCGATAACTCCTACCGCGTGCATCAGAGCTACTGCAAGCAGGTAAAGACAATAAGAAAACGACACCGCACGGAGCGATGTCGTTTTCTTTGGTTACTCACTAACAGCGATTAATCGTCGTTAGCAAGACCGGTGTAACGCCAACCGGATACACGGTAAGCATCGAATCCGTAGTAGTCACCATAGGAGACACCCGGCATGCCATATGTAGCCAAATCATCGTCATCAAAGTTCACAAAGAACTCAATGTAATCAGCATCAGCACCACTCGGAGTCTTGATACCATTCTTGACAATCTTACCATTGGTAAGAGTTACCTGGCAGTCATATGACTCGTTCTGAACAGGGGCAGAAGCACCAAAAGTCAGTTTAGTCACATCACAATCCACAAGCACAATGAAGTCCCAAAACTTGCCCATGTCGTTGATGTACAACTTGTTGGGTTCGTTCTTGCTATTGTTGTATGTCAATAGCAATGTGCGACCACCATTGAAGTCCTCAACAACTACAGAGTCACCTTTAGTATCGTAGCCATCCACCTGCACATACCACTGACCGGCCAAAGCCTCAACAGCAGTACCACCGATAGGATCTTTTTCGCACGAAGCAAGCGTCAAAGCTGCCAAGGCTACTATTGCAAAATATAACTTTTTCATAATTACAATACTACTTTATTCAGTGTAACATGGAAATCTATCTCATTATCAGGTCTTCCGTAGCCCAACGTGTAAGTAATAGTTGAAGTGGCTGCATCATATTTGCCATCATTCAAGAAGTCTGCCGAATCGCCCCAACCAGCAACTTTGCTAGCGAGAAGAGTGATAGTGCCATCACCAGCTATGTCAACAACAGCTTTCATAGCATAATTATCACCATAGCCGGCTCCTTGTGCATACCATCCTGCCATAAGGTCTTCTACATCGTAGTAACCATCAGCGCGCTTAATGATAAGGAACTCGAAAGCACCTTTATAACCAGAAGTTGCACCATTAAAGACACGGAAACTAGCTGCCATATCTACTCGCCAGAAACCTTCAACAGCGTCTGACAAATCCAATACGATAACCGTACGATTATTTGTAGCTACGAAGCCATCGGGATTAACTACGCTGTAGGAGATGGTATATATACCAGATTTGGATGTATCCACATTGCTGCTCACCTGAACTTGATCGCTCACGTCTTTGCCAGCCATAACAGCTTTGAAGCCCGGCTCAACAAAGGTCGAACCTTTGGCTACTACCATAGTCTCCTCACCTTCCAGAGTAATCTCTGCATAGTAAGTGATGGAAGTCTTGCCCAATGATTCTTTCTCGCAACCGGTGAAACCAAGTACGAGACCAATCAGGGCAACCAAACTTAATAAACTCTTTTTCATAATAGTCATCTTTAGTTTAAGTTAATACCTGATTACTTACCCCAGAAGATAGGAGTCGTGAATCCCTTGAATGCAGGAGTATTGGTGTTTCTCGACTCAGAGGACTCTGAATATGGGAAACGCTCCAACATCTTGTTGGCACCAATCTGACCATCAACCTGGAACGGTGTGTACAAAGTACCTGCTACATACTTGGAAACGTCGTGAGTCTTCTCACTTACGAACATTTCCGTACCTGTAACAGTACCGAATGCAGGATAGTCAAGACGACGAACCTCGGTATAAGCCTCGAAGCAGTTAACACCTGCCAGTGCAATCCACTTGGATACACCGATAGACTCCTGCCACTTGCTTTGGTTGTACGGGAACTGCGCAATAACAGCAGCCTCAGCACCGGCTACGCCAGCAGTAGCGCACGAAGCAGCGATAGCAGCGTCGTAGTGAGCCTTTGCCTGTGCAGCATTGCTCTTGCGAGCAAAGAACTCAGCCAGGAAGAACTCGTTCTCAGCAACCGTATTGAGGAACACCGGCATGTCGTACGAAGCAACCGGACGGCACCAGTAGGTAGCAGCGTTGAACGGAGCGTCAGAAACACTATTGTTTGTACCGGAAAGGTTACCTACGAAATCACCATTAGCGTTCGTAGCAAAGAACTTTGCAAGACGCGGATCAGTATAGGTAATAGAGCCCTCAGCATCCACTTGCTGCATCGTGTTGATGATAGCCAGGTTGGCAACCACGTTAATCTGCGTGCTACCGCCGAGGGTAGAGAACTCCTCAGCCCAGAACGGACTCTCGTGACCGGCTTCCTTAGCCCAGCAACCGGCAATCTTGATATCAGCGGTAGGCAGGTTGCCACCGTCGATGATAGCCTGAATAGCTGCAGAATTATCCTTCACGCCCGACATACGAACGAGCATCTTCAGCTTCTGAGCATTAGCGAACTGAATCCACGGCTCAGCATTCTTACCGGGGAAAGTAAAGTTGGTAGCTACCAAATCAGCTGCCGAAGCTTTGCTCAGCGCCTCATCCAACTCGGCGATAACGCTCTCGTACACGAATTGACCTTCGTCGTACTTCGGAGCCAGATTAGCAGGGTTCAGAGCCTCGGTGTAAGGAGTCTCACCATACATATCTACCAGCAGCTGGAATGCAAATGCACGCAGCGTGGTAGCAGCCAGATAGGTTCCCCACTCCTCCGAGTCAGCAGCCTTCTGACGGATAACCTCTGCATTGGAAAGCACGAACTGATACAACTGACGGTATGTACCGCTACTACGGGTAGCAGACATCGTGAATTGCGAATAGTCAATATAGTTGCTCGTACCGAACTGATGAGCATAGATCTGGCAGAAATAACCGCCTACAATATTCAGATAGTCAGCATAAGCTACCGCAAGGTTCATCTCAACAGCCGGCAGAATCATGTTGTTGTCAACAATTTCAGCGGCGGGTTGGTTGGGATCATAATTGATGTCCATCCAGTCCTTACAAGATGTAAACGCAAGTGTTACAACTGCAAAAACTACATATAAAATCTTTTTCATAATTATTCCCTCCTACATTAGAATTTAACATTCAGGTTCAAACCATATACGCGGCTGGTCGGGTTCGAATAGAGCTCACCGAACTGAGCGGCGAGGTCACCGTTAGCTGCGTAACTGGTCGTTTCAGGATCGATGTAGTAGTTACTCTTAGCTGTGAACGTAGCAACATTGTTGACGTAAGCTGTGAGAGAGATGCCCTCGAAGCGGATAGCTTGCATCCATTTCTTCGGGAGGTCCCAAGTAAGGCTGATGTTACGCAATTTGGCGAACGAACGGTCGAGCAGATAGAACTCACCACCCTGAGCTGCACCGTAGTTATTGAAGTAGTTCTGATAACTCTGGTTGTTCAGGTAGATAGGAGTATTATTCTCTGAATACGTACCGTCACCGTTGTCCACAACAGAATTCGGGATCACGAACGGATTACGACCGTTGTAGAGCGTTGCTATACCGTTACCGGTGAACTGCATCAAGTTCTTCGTACGCGAGAACATATAACCACCTACGCGTGCGTCAAGAGTAGCACTCAGCGTTACGCCGTAGAGTGACAGCGAAGTGGTGATACCACCCGTCCAGTCGTTCTGCATGTTCTTGCCGGTATCCTTAACATCAGTGGTAAGAATCGGCTGACCTTTGGCATCAACGATGATCTTGCCATCCTCGGTATAAGTAGGCAAGTAGGTATAGAACTGACCCATCGGCTTGCCTTCCTCAGCATAAACATACACAGCATCGTTACCTGCCGAGAAACGTTGGATAACACTCTTGCCACCGTCGAGTGACTCAGGCAAAGAGAGCACCTTGTTCCAGTTGCGGGCAAAGTTGAAGTTCAAGTCCCAACGAACGTTCTTGGTCTTAACAGGAGTGGTGTTCAGCACAAGCTCTACACCCTGGTTGCGAACCTTACCGAAGTTGGTAACCATCCAGTTGTAACCAGTAGCAGGATCAACAGGCAATGTGAAGATCTGGTCGTCAGTTATACGGTGATAGTAGGTTGCATCCAAGCCCAGACGGCCGCCGAAGAACTGCAGGTTCAAACCAACCTCAGCCTCGGATGTCATCTCCGGACGCAGCGTCGAACTACCCAGCGTAGAGCTCTGCTGGAATGCGTTGACACCGTTGATCGGGAAGTCAATCATCTCGCTGTAGTAGTAACCGTTGGCAAATGCCTGCGCATACGACGGGTTGGTCAGATAAACGCTTGCGTCGTTACCGGTCATACCATAAGCGGCACGCAGTTTACCGAAGGAAAGAACTTTGTTCTTCGGCAGCAGCTCGCTGAATACCCAGCTGGCAGTGATGCCCGGATAGAAATAGCTGTTAGCACCTGCGGGCAGCGTAGATGACCAATCGTTACGAGCGGTGAAATCGATGAACAATTGGTCAGCAAAGCCCAAAGTGATGTCACCGAACAAACCAATCATACGACGCTTGGACTGACTCTCGCTCAGAGCGGTACGGGTAGCACCATTACTCAACTGCCAGAAGCCGGTCTGGAAGGTAAGACCATCCGTCTGACCCGACATAGACGTGTTGCCACGTTCGTTGATGTTAAGACCTACCAGAACGTTCAGATCCCACTTGCCCCACTTGTTGGCGTAGGTAGCAAGGAAGTCATGGTTCATCTCATAGATACGGTTGTAAGCTACCCAAACATAACCGGACTGGTTCATGTTGCTGGGAGCATAGCCGTAGTCCTCGTTGATCAAAGCATCGTCCAGAGCGATCTCAGGAACACCGATCTTACGGTCAGCATCGGTGTAGTCCAGACCAAAGCGGTAAGTAAGGGTCAACTCCTTGATAGGATTAACGTCAACCTGGAACTTGCCATAGATCTGCTTGGCATCATTGTGGTGATAGTTGTTGGCAATTGCCCAATACGGGTTGGTGATGCCGTAAGGAGTGAAATATGCCTCCGGAGTGTTGAACGCGCTGGTGAGATCAGCCTTGTCAACCAAAGAGACGTCACGAGCGAACTCGTACAAACCGTCAATCACAGATGTACCTTGGAATGTACCAACGACGTCAGTCTTCGACTTAGCGAAGTTGAGAGACGAAGATACCTTCAACCAGTTGATCGGGTTGTAGCTACCACGCATAGCCAGAGTGTGACGCTGATAGGTGTCGTGGTCACCAGGCATAACACCGTCGTCTCCGGTGAAGGAGTACGATGCATAGTAGTTCATCTTGTTGTCAGCCGACGCACCGCTGAAAGCGATGTTGTGGTTGTGCGAGATACCGGTGTCGAAGAAGTCCTTGATGTTCGTCGGAACAGCCTCATACTTGTGAATCAGCTGCTGGTTGTTCCAGATAGGACCATACACCTGTGTCGAACCGTCCAGAGCAGGACCCCATGAACCGTTCTCAATGAACGTCTGGGTACCGTTCCAACCCTGACCGAACTTGTTCTGGAAGGTCGGGAGGTTAGCGATCTGGCTGAACGAAACGCTACCGCTGTACTCGATGTTGAAGTTACGTTTCGCGCCCTTGGCACCGGCCTTGGTCGTGATAACAACTACACCGTTGGCAGCACGGCTACCATACAGAGCGGTTGCGGCAGCACCCTTCAGTACGGTCATCGATTCGATGTCCTGAGCAGCAAGGTTGCTGATACCACCCATAGCGGTGTTCTTCTCATCGTTGGTATCGCTCGTCTGAGTCAAAGGAATACCATCCACTACATACAGCGGCTGGTTGCTACCGTTAACTGACGAGAAGCCACGGATGATGATGTAACTGGCGGCACCCGGGTCGGTTGATGTGGATTGTACCTGCACACCGGCAACTTTACCGGCCAGTGCATTAGCCACGTTCGTGGTACGAGCCTTGGTGATTTCCTCAGCCTCCACTTTCGTGGCAGCATAACCAAGTGTCTTCTCCGAACGGGAGATACCGAGAGCGGTAACTACAACCTCGTCCAACACCTCGGTGTCTTCCTCAAGGGTGATCAGCATCTCAGTAGTCTGTGCGGGTACGGTTACAGAACGCATACCTACGAAACTTACTACCAAGGTTGCACCCGGTTCGGCCTCGATGCGGAACTCACCGGTGTAGTCCGTTACAGTTCCCCGGCTGGTACCAAGTACAGTAACAGATGCGCCGGGAATACCCTCGCTGTCCGCTGCACTAACAACCTTACCGGTAATGGTCTGGCTTTGTGCCAAAACCTGTCCGATTGTAAGAATACAAACGGACAAAACAAGTAAGAATTTTTTCATACCTTAAAGTTTTTAACTAATACCTTTAATTGTTCTACTTATCGTTATAATCGTGTTAAGGATTATCACGAAAACAAATAATTTCGCTGCAAAGGTAAAATATTTTTTATCCTAAAACAAAAAAATACGAATAACAAACAACAAAAATATGTTATGAAACATGATTTTGTTATCAAAAGATTACAATTGGGAGGGATTTAGGTTGCAGATTGCACAAAAAACCGTCTGTTTCGTTCAAAAGTGGCATAGAAATATACAATAACCGTGCCAAACTGCAAAACAAGAACGTTTTTTGATAGCACATTGTATAACAACAAGAGCCGGATTATTGCTCCGACCCTTGTTGTTTCCTGTTTCTGATTATGTCTTAAGCAGAAACTACTCGTCTTCCTTGAGCGACTCCTGGTAAGCTTTGAGCAGCTTGTCCTGTACATCGCCCGGAACGAGTTCGTAATCCTTGAACTTCATCGTGAACGTTGCACGACCGCCGGTGAGCGACGACAGCGTCGTGGAGTACGAAGCCATCTCAGCCAGAGGAATCTGTGCGCTCAGGCGGGTGAAGTTCTTCTCAGTATGCATACCGAGCACCATGCCGCGACGGCCGGTGATGTCGGACATTACGTCACCCATCATGTCGGACGGTACGAACACCTCTACGTCATAGATAGGCTCGAGTACCTTCGGGTTGGCGTTGCGGAACGCCTCAGCGAATGCGTTACGGCCTGCCAGACGGAACGAGATTTCGTTCGAGTCAACCGGGTGCATCTTACCATCATATATAATGACGCGCACGTCACGCGCATACGAGCCCGTGAGCGGTCCCTGCTCCATGCGGTCCATCAGACCCTTGAGGATAGCCGGGATGAAGCGTGCGTCGATAGCACCGCCAACGATGGAGTTGATCAGCACGAGCTTGCCGCCCCACTCCAGAGGAATCTCCTGGGTGTCCTTTACGCTGATGCGGTACTCCTGGTTGCCGAACTTGTAAACCTCCTTTACGGGAACGCCTTCCTCGTACGGCTCAACAATCAGGTGAACCTCACCGAACTGACCCGAACCACCGGACTGTTTCTTATGACGGTAGTCGGCACGTGCAGCCTTGGTGATGGTCTCGCGGTACGGGATCTTCGGCTCGTCGTAGGTTACCATCATCTTGTCGTTGTTCTCCAGACGCCACTTCAGTGTACGCAGGTGGAACTCACCCTGACCGCTGACGATGGTCTGCTTGAGCTCCTTGCTCTGCTCGATGAGCCATGTCGGGTCTTCTTCGTGCATACGGGTCAGCAAGGCAGAGAGTTTCTCGGCTTCCTGCTCGTTGTTCGGACGGATAGCACGGCGGTACTTCGGATCAGGATAGCTGATCGGTTCGTACTGCAACTCGCATTCCTTGGCGTTCAGCGTGTTGCCGGTACGGGTATCTTTCAGTTTTACGGTTGCTGCAATGTCACCGGCACAAACCTCGTCCACCGGCACGCGGATACTGCCAGCTACGGAGTACAGCTGCGAGATGCGCTCCTTGGAGCCACGGTCCATGTTCACCAGATCGTCGGCAGCGTGTACCGTACCTTGCATCACCTTGAAATAGTTCACATCACCGATATGCGGCTCAACGGATGTCTTGAAGATGAACATCGAGGTCGGAGCAGCAGCATCAGGAGCCACCTCTGCACCGTCAACGGCTACAGGTTTCGGAGCATCAGCTACCGACGGAGCCATCTCGCCGAGGAACTCCATCAGACGGCGAACACCCATGTCGCGTGTGCCGGATGCGCAGATTACAGGCAGGATACCGCCGTCCTTGAACACAACGCGGATACCTTCCAGGGTCTCTTCCATGCTCAACTCGCCCTGGTCGAAGAATTTCTCCATCAGTTCATCATTAGCCTCAGCGGCTCTCTCCATTACTTCGGAGAGGAGACTTTCGGCCTTTGCCTGCTCCTCTGCAGGGATATCCTTGAGTTCGGGAGCACCGCCTTCAGCCTTCCAAACGAGCATCTTGCGTTTCAGTACGTCGATAGCGGCATTGAAGCCTGCACCCGGATTTACGGGATACTGCAGTACGACAACGTGATTGCCGAAGTTCTCCTTCAGCCCTTCGATCGTACGGTCGATGTTGGCATTCTCATGATCGCATTTGTTCACCAGGAACACTACGGGTTTCTTGGCGTTCTCAGCCATACGGAAGTTGTTCTGCGTGCCTACCTCCACACCGCCGTTGGCAGTCAGGGTAATGATAGCCGTGTCGCATACATGCAGGGCGCTGATAGCACCGCCGCAGAAGTCGTCCGAACCCGGGCAGTCGATGATGTTCAGTTTTTTGCCGGCATACTCAATGTTGCATACGGTGGAGAACACCGAATAGCCGTATTCCTTTTCTACGGGGAAGTAGTCGCATACGGTTGATTGCGCCTCCACCGTGCCGCGACGTTTGATCACTCCGCTCTCGAAGAGCATAGCCTCCATCAGAGTGGTCTTACCGGAACCACTACCTCCCATCAAGGCAATGTTCTTAATCTCATTTGCATGATAAACTTTAGCCATAAGTCTTGTATGATTTATTTGTTATTTTTTTTTGCTTTTTGTATTTTCTCCTTGCACTTCTGCCGGTTCATCCGCTCTTCGTACAGTTCCCATCGGGTGGTATAGATGTCCGGCCGTAGCATGAACAGGCTGTCCGCGCGACTGTACTCCTCCAGTGCCTTGCGCTTGTCGCCTCCCATCAGCCGCGGGGCGAAGAAGTGGATGTTGCCCTGCATTACCCAGCTCATCGGTTCCGTCGGATCGGCATCAAGTGCTGCCTGCGCGTGGGCGAAGATTGCGTTGCCGTGAGCGAACAGGTTCATCGTTTGCGCCAGACTATACGTGTGGTACGCTGACATATATACGTTGTACAATGCTTGCGACAGGATCGGGCGCGCTTGCTCGATGTGATCGGCGAATTGCTGAATGTACGCTTTGGCATGAGCCTTGTCCAGCTCCAGCATCGCTGCCGCAAAGCCGTATTCGTAGCGGAGCAACCTGAGCTGTTCCGTTGCCGGAAGTCCGGTCCAGTCGCTGGCGTCAATGTACGCTTTCCAGACGGACATGTCCTGGTTATGATAGGCTTCCAGCAACTGCTGTTCGCTCGGCTGCGCCATGCCGGGCGCAGCACCGAGCATGAGCAGTGTCAGGGCAAGGAGCAGATGTTTCATTTGCCGGCTTGCTCGAGCATAAGCGTGTGAGTCGGCTGGTCGCAAACCTCCGTCGGACCGTAGTACTGGATCGGACCCGGATAAATATAGCTCGTGTTGGCATCCGCCCACTCGGCACGATGTGCTGCGAAGTACTTGAACGGAGCACCGTCCAGCGTTACCAGAGCCTTCTGGATAACGGGTTTCATCTTGCCGTTGCGCTTCTCCATGTTCATCATCATCGTGATGGGCACACCGCCGGCAACCCACTCGGCAGCGGGCTTGGTCAGGTTACGCACCAATGACATGTAACCGGTCTTGCCGGCTGCGATGAGCAGCGTAGCGGTTATACCGATCGAGTAGCAGTAGTCGGCGTCGAAGTTCGAAGGTATAGCGCAGCGTCCTTCGTAGCCGAAGAAGTGGTTGAGTGCGGAGAACTTGCCCTTGTAAGTACCGGCAGCCTTGAGCTGCGCCAGACGCTTGCCTACCATCTCGATGAGCAGTTTCTCGGTCTCAATCTGACTTACCATCACATTGCCGTGAGGATCGCGGTCGAGTGTCAGCTGGCGTGCTATTCCCTTCGGCAGCGAACGGTAGAGTTCGCAGGATGCAGGCGAAAGCATCGACTTGACATACTCGCGCTTGGCATCGTCACCTTCGAGCGAAGTGAACTCCTCGTTCTGGGCGAGCAGGTCGTTGAGCTCCTGAATCAGTACGCGCATGGCGGGGATGAACTCGATGATACCTTCGGGGATAAGGATGGTACCGAAGTTCAGACCATGATTGGCACGGTCAACGATCACCTCTACAATCTGCTCCACGATGTCGTTGAGCGTCATGTTCTTGGCCTCAACCTCCTCGCTGATGAGGCAGATGTTCGGCTGCGACTGCAATGCGCACTCCAGAGCGATATGGCTGGCGCTGCGGCCCATCAGACGGATGAAGTGCCAGTATTTCTTTGCCGAGTTGGCGTCACGCTGGATGTTGCCAATCAGTTCCGAGTAAACCTTGCATGCCGTATCGAAACCGAAGCTGGTCTCGATCATCTCGTTCTTCAGGTCGCCGTCGATAGTCTTGGGGCAGCCGATCACCTGGATGCCGCACTGCTTCTGCAGGTAGTACTCTGCCAGCACGCAGGCGTTGGTGTTCGAGTCGTCACCGCCGATGATTACCACGGCTTTGATGCCGAGTTTCTTGCACACCTCGATGCCGTTGTCGAACTGCCAGGTCTCTTCCAGTTTGGTACGGCCCGAACCGATGATATCAAAACCGCCGGTGTTACGGTACTCGTCAATGATATCCTTCGTCAGTTCCTGGTACTTGCCCTCAATCAGGCCCGAGGGACCTCCGAGGAAACCGTAGAGCTTGTTCTCGGGGTTCAGACGTTTCAGA